>OGNO01000103.1_pt1 | contig 80271 bp, 71 predicted proteins | sample 1573491 | NCBI WGS metagenome assembly OGNO01 (sample SAMEA2581900, study PRJEB24529) | metagenome | biome: Human gut stool | place: China | collected 2011
ATCCTCTTTAGAAATTTCAGGGTTGTTTTACTATTTAATTATCAAGATTCTTTTTTGCTCATCTCTTCTTTTTATTTATATAGAAGAAACTCACTTGGATATTTTTAATATCCTTTTTGCTTGACACATTTTGTCGTTTTTTTTAACTCTCATTTTGCGTCAACGAATGATATCTTATCACTCAGTGCTTTATTTGTCAAGACTTTTTTTCAAAAAGTTTTTTAAAAACGAAATACTGACTTTACCAAAGCGTTTCCGTTTTTTATTCCTTTTTGTTGCCATCGCTGTATCTTCTCTGCGACAGCGAAATTTATCTTATCACCCTGTTCGACAAAAGTCAACACTTTTTTTAAATTAAATTTATTTTTTCTGTTCACTATCCATTTTCAACACAAAACAGACATTTTTTAGAGGAATTAACCGTTACATATACTATCTTATTCTTAGAAACGTTTTCCGGATCATTTATTTCAGGATAGTTTAAACAATATAATATATCATTGCTTCAAACTATCCTACTTAAGAATTCATGAAAGCATTCTTTGCGAAATTTCAAGTTTTTCTACTCTCTTCCTTCTATGAATGTACAGACATAACACAAAAGAGATCATTTCAGCAAGAGGAACAGCAAGCCATACTCCGGTAGTCCCAAAAATCTGTGGCAGGATCAATAATGATACAACAATACAGATAAACGTCCGTGTAAAGGAAATGATCCCGGACGTTTTCCCGTCTGATAATGCAGTATAATAAGAAGATGAGAAAATATTATATCCACTGAATAAAAAACTGATCGCAAAAAATCCCATTGCTTCTTTTGCATAGAGATAAGTTTGTGTAGCTGCATCGACGAACAGGGCTGCTACCATATCACGCAAAAAGAAAGACGCAATCGCGATCAAAATGGATATACTGATCAAAAAAATCTTGCTGATCTTTGTTACTTTTTCTACTTCTTTTTCTTTTTGGGCTCCATATTGATAACTGATCACAGGTGCAACGCCCATTGAAAATCCCAAAAACATTGCATTAAACAAAAATTGTGCATATAACACGATCGTGATCGCCGCAACACCTTCCTGCCCTACCATTTTCATCAGGATAATATTATATAAAAATGTAACGACTGCCTCCGATACATTTGAGATCATTTCCGATACACCGTTAAACGCTGCACTTCCGATCATCCCCCAATGAATTTTAAATTTTGAAAAATACAGGCTTTTCTTCTTTTGAATAAAGAAGATCAGACCGATCACTGCCGGGATCAACTGTCCTATTCCGGTAGCGATTGCGGCACCTGTGATATCCATATGACAGACTGCCATAAAAACATAGTCAAATATTGCATTTGCAACGCCACCGGCTATTGTAACACCAAGACCAAGCCCCGGTTTCCCTGCCGTAACAAAAAACATCTGAAATAACATTTGTAACATACTGGCAGGTGCAAATAACAAAAGAGTTCTAAGATAACGTTTACAATCCGGCAAAAGCATGGCATTTGATCCCAATGCTTTTGATAATGGCTCTGTAAAGATCGTTCCGAACACCAAAAATAAAATACTGATCAGCAAACCTACTACAACGATCGAAGTAAAATCGTTTCTGGCTTCCTTTTCTTTTTGCTGACCTAGCTTTTTAGCTACGATCGCACTGCCGCCTGTTGCGAACATAATACCACAGGCATATAACACATTCACTACCGGATAGACAATATTCGCAGCCGAAAGAGCTGCGCTTCCTGCATACCTGGCAATAAAGAAACCATCTATGATCGTATATAACGACATAAAAACCATCATAATGATAGATGGTGCTGCAAAACGCAGCAATGATATTACATTAAATTTTTGTCCAATTGACTGATTCATTTTTTCCTCCCTGTATCTTTTAAATTTACTTTGATTCAACTTTATCTGTCTGTTAATACTTTTTCGTATCACTGATATGTTATCTTGTATTTCTTTTTACATATGATAAACTATAGGGTAGCACTATAGTCAACACCTTTTTTCAGAAAAACAAATACCGTCTTTTCGGGCTTTTTCTTTTCCGAAAACTCGTTACATTATATGATTTTAGTTTGCATGGAGCAAAATATTTTAATACCAGACAGGAGGTCTTATATGCCACAGACAAAATATTTATCTACCGGTGAATTTGCTAAGATTATGAATACCACAAAAGAAACTCTTTTTCATTATGAAGAAATGGGCATCTTTTATCCTGATCATGTCGGCAAAAACGGATATCGCTATTATTCGATCCATCAGACAGATTCACTCGACATGATCATGATGCTTCGTGATTTTGGTGTCCCATTAAAAGAGATCAAAAAGAGTATGGAACATGCCGATACAGCCCATCTTTTAGATCTTTATCAAAATGAAATACAATCAATGGAACAAAAGATTCAGCTTTGGAAATCAAAACTCTATTGGCTGCATTGCCAAAAAGAACAATTAGAATTTCTGACACAGGTACCGGAGGATACTGTCATTACCAACGAGCAGAAACAAAGATATTATTTTATGGAGCATTCAGTCAGCGGTTCCGATAAAGATATTGAAACAAAATATAGCATTCTTTTCGAAAAATACAATGACTTACAGACTCCTTTTGGCTATATCATGGCATTTCGCCACCCCTCCTTGGATATTCTTCAAGACCAGCTCAAACCACCTCATGATATCCTGCTCTTTTTGAACAAAAAGCCGGCAAAAAGAATAGGTTTGCATATTCTTCCTGCCGGAACATACCTTTCTGTTTATTTTTGCGGTGATAATGGCCATAGCCAAAAAGCGGGCAGATTACTGAAGGATTATGCCAACAAACATCAGCTGAAACTTGCCTCTTATTTTTATGAATTTTATTATGCCAACAAAATTTCCATTACATCCGATCTTGACTATTATACCGAGCTTACCGTGCAGATTCTCTCCTAAAGCCTTTGCATTCTCGTCTGCCACAACGCATTTTGGTTCCGTTTACTCTTAATTTATATAGAAGATCATAAAAAAGTGCAAAGCCAGCGCTTGGCACTCCAAGAATTGCTAAAGCAATTCTTGCTGGTGTACCGCTACTGTACGAGCATTTTCCTATTCCATAAAAAAGTGCAAAGCCAGCGCTTTGCACTCCAAGAATTGCTAAAGCAATTCTTGTTGGTGTACCGCTACTGTACGGGCATTTTCCTATTCCATAAAAAAGAACAGATCGTTACTTTTGATAGATACCTGAAATTCCGGATATCTATCACTTTTCATGAAATAACGATCTGTTCTTTTCTTTTTATGATTGATTATACATCCATTTACAATGCAAAAAAATTTGCTATTCTTTTTCTGAACGATTATCCATTTGCAACGCAGAAAAGTTTGTGTTCTTTTTTTGATTGATTATCCATTTAGAATGCAGCAAAATTTGCTGTTCTTTTAGACTTTGACTTCAATCACAAATCTCCTCTTAGCAAACTTTTCTTTCTGCTTTGCAAATTGTAAATTTTTCAATTCATTCTTTACATCTGCTCTAAATAAGCATCATATCCGATTTTATTTAACTTCTCGTCTTTTGCAACGACCTGTTCTTTTAAATCTTCTTTATAATCCACTAGTTTCCGGCGAAGTTCTGTATCTGTGATCGCTAACATCTTTGCGGCAAGAATTGCTGCATTAGCAGCTCCATTGATCGCAACGGTTGCAACCGGAATACCCGAAGGCATCTGAACAATAGAATATAAAGAATCTACACCGCCTAATGATTTTGTATGAATAGGAACTCCAATGACAGGAAGTGTAAACATTGCTGCACACATACCCGGCAAATGTGCTGCTCCACCAGCTCCTGCGATGATCACTTCAATACCACGGCTCTCTGCACTCTGTGCATAAGAAACAAAGACATCCGGCTCTCTGTGTGCCGAGATCACCTTCATCTCATAATCAATTCCAAATTCCTCTAACAGCTTTGCGGCTTTACTCATAATCGGTAAATCTGAATCGCTGCCCATTAAAATTCCAACTTTTGCCATTTTTTGTTTCCTCCTATAGAAAATGTATAGATCAAAATTTCTTCCATTACCTTATAGAAGAAATTCTGCAAGCACTGTATTGCTGATATCAATTCCAAGATCAGTCAGATAAATTCTATCATGATTTTTGTCTTCTGCCAAGAGTTTTTGTCTAAAAAGCCGATTGAGTGCATCCTGATATATTTCCTGTAATTCGATTCCAAAACGCTTATAAAATGCTTTTCTTGATACTCCACAGCACATCCGAAGTCCCAGAAACATAAACTCTTCCATTTCATCCTGACAGCTTTCCCGATGGATCTCCTGATATCCCCAAAGATACTCTTTGGTTACATCACATGGTACTTTTGAGACTGTGATCCGTTCCTCCGACTGAAGCTTTCGTTCTTTTTGGATCTCTTGATACGTGGCAAAGTCTCTTTCGTTTTCAAAACGGAAACCATCAAGATAAGAAGCGGCACCAAGGCCTAAGCCTAAATATTCTCCCAAGTTCCAATAGGTGATATTGTGGCGGCATTCCATTCCCTTTTTTGCATAATTGGATATCTCATACCGTTCATAACCATGCTCTTTTAAAATCTCTTTTGTCAATTCATACATCTTACGGTCTTCATCCTCATTAGCGATCAAAAGTTCACCTTTTTGTTCCATTTCATAAAAAGGAGTTCCGGGTTCAATGATCAGACTATACGACGAAATATGTGTGATCGGCAGTGTACAGACCTTTTCTAATGTATCTTTATAACTTTCCAATGTCTGGTACGGGATATCTTCCATCAGATCTATGTTGATATTGCTGATACCATATTCTTGCAAAAGTGCCACACTGTCTAACAGATCCTGATAAGTGTGAATTCTTCCTAACGCTTTTAGCTCTTTTGACTGTGCAGACTGAAGTCCGAGACTGACGCGGTTGATTCCCACTCTTTGAAACATTTCTACATATTCTTTGGTTACTGTTCCGGGATTGGCTTCGATTGTAAATTCTAAATTTTCGGCCTGCTCTAATAAAAAATCGGTTCGAAGCTTTTGACAGATCCGCTCTAACAGACCAACCGGAAGGGCTGTCGGTGTTCCTCCGCCGATAAAGATACTTTGGATTTGATATTCCTGTTGCAAATAGTCTTTCCAATGATCCATTTCATAGAAAAGAGCCTGCACATAAGACTCTTTTTCCTGCTCATTTGCTGTTGCAGATAAAAAGTCGCAATACAGGCACTTTTTTACACAAAATGGAATATGAATATAAAGTGCAAGCTTTTTTTTCATCCCATTCCTACTTTCCTTTTTTATTCCTCATCCAGCTTCAAAACACTCATAAATGCTTCTTGCGGAATTTCTACATTACCAAACTGACGCATCCGTTTCTTTCCTTCTTTCTGTTTTTCAAGAAGTTTACGTTTTCTGGAAATATCACCACCATAACATTTTGCAAGGACATCTTTTCGTACAGCCCGTACCGTTTCACGCGCAATGACTTTGCTTCCGACTGCCGCCTGAATCGGGATTTCAAACAACTGGCGCGGAATCTCCTGTTTTAACTTTTCACACATCTTTCTGCCGCGTTCATAGGCGGTATCTGCATGAAGAATGAAAGACAATGCATCGATTTCTTCTTTGTTGATCAAAATGTCCAGTTTAACCAAACGGGATGGTGCATATCCTTTCATTTCATAATCAAGTGAAGCATATCCTCTGGAACGTGATTTTAATGCATCAAAGAAGTCATAAATAATCTCATTTAATGGAAGATCATATTTTAAAACCGCTCTTGTCTCTTCTAAATATTCCATCCCAAGATAAACACCGCGTCTTTCCTGACAAAGTGTCATGATCGCTCCGACAAATTCAGTCGTAACCATGATCTCAGCAGATACGATCGGTTCTTCCATACGTTCAATTTCTGAGGGATCGGGCAGATTAGACGGATTGGTCACTTCTACCATTTCTCCATTGGTCTTATAGATATGATATACTACGCCCGGTGCTGTGGTAACAAGGTCTAAGTTATATTCTCTTTCCAGACGTTCCTGAATAATTTCCAAATGCAATAATCCTAAAAATCCACAACGGAATCCAAATCCCAATGCAACCGATGTCTCTGCTTCAAATTGCAATGCGGCATCGTTAAGCTGGAGTTTTTCAAGTGCATCTCTTAAATCATTGTATTTTGCTCCATCTGCAGGATACAGACCGCAATAAACCATCGGCTGTACCTGCTTATAGCCGGGCAGGGCTTCTTTACAAGGATTTTTTGCTAAAGTAACCGTATCACCAACTCTGGTTTCATGCACATCTTTTAAACTTGCCGTGATGTAGCCTACCATACCGGCACTTAATTCGTCCGATGCAATATACTGACCGGCTCCAAAAATTCCAACTTCTACGACTTCTGCCTTTGCTCCGGTTGCCATCATCAGGATTTCGTCTCCTTTTTTGACAGAACCGTCAAAGATACGGCAGAAAATGATAACACCCTTATACGCATCATAGATAGAATCAAAGATCAATGCCTGTAACGGACTGTTCTCATCACCGGATGGTGCAGGAATCTTAGTAATGATCTGTTCTAATACTTCTTCAATATTGGTTCCCATCTTTGCAGAGATCAACGGTGCGTCTGATGCATCCAAACCAATCACATCTTCAATCTCTTCTTTCACACGCTCCGGCTCTGCACTGGGCAGATCGATCTTATTAATCACCGGCAGGATTTCTAAATCGTGATCTAATGCAAGATAACAATTTGCTAATGTCTGGGCTTCTACGCCCTGTGCTGCATCAACGATCAAAATAGCACCTTCACAAGCAGCAAGGCTTCTTGATACTTCGTAGTTAAAATCCACATGTCCGGGTGTGTCGATCAGATTAAAGATATATTCTTCGCCATTCTTTGCACGATATACAATACGAACGGTCTGTGCTTTGATCGTAATACCACGCTCTCTTTCAAGTTCCATATTATCCAGAACCTGTGCCTGCATTTCGCGGCTGGTAAGCAAACCTGTCTTTTCTATGATCCTGTCTGCCAATGTTGATTTGCCATGATCAATATGCGCTACAATACAAAAATTTCGTATATGTGACTGATCTATTTTCTCCATGTTGTTCCTCCATCTATATGCTTTCTGTCTAATGACCATTATTTTTTTCAAAAAATCATCTTTTTCTGCATAATAATCCCAAATAATAAGACCTAAAAATATAAAAGTCTATTTTAAAATAAAATAACGTGTCCTGGAAAGAGAATTTTTTCCTATTCCATAAAAATACAATCTTTAAAATTATAGCATATTTAGGAAAGACAAACAAGGTAAAAATCAATCTGACATTCTGATCCGATCAGGAAGAGCTGCGTTTCTCACAACCTTTTTACATTCTGATTGTAAATTGTTTTTTGTTACAAATAAAATGGTATCACGATAAAAAATGAAATTTTCCCTATTCTGACCACATGTGATTTTATCGACCTAGATCCTGCTCTTTTCCCTCACCCATACCATCGACATACATCGGTGCCATTTTTGCACGGACAAAATATCCCTGGTTGCTGTCACAGACCGGACAGTTTTGCGGAGCCGCTGTTGCTTCCACGATATAGCCGCAATTCAGGCACATCCAGCCTGCCTTTTCTTCCTGTATAAAAAGTTTGCCATCCCGCATCCATTCATAAAATTGTTCAAAACGCTTTGCATGAGACTTTTCGATTTCTGCGATCATATAGAATTTTCCTGCGATATGGTTAAATCCTTCCTCTAATGCAACATCTCCAAATTCACGATAAATATCATCACTTTCCTGTGTCTCGTTATGCATTGCATCTGCTAATAGTTGCTCAACATTCTGTGATGTATTGACCGGATATCCGGCACCATTGATCACAACTTCCATTCCTTCAATCTCTTTTAAAAAGCGATAGAAAACTTCTGCATGTTCTGTCTCCTGCTTGGCTGTCAGATCAAATACTTCCTTGATCACATACAGATTATTTTCCATAGCTAACTGTGCCGCAAATGTATAACGATTCCTTGCCTGACTTTCCCCGGCAAATGCTCTCATTAGATTTTCTTTTGTCTTACTGTCTTTTAATTCCATGCCAATCTCCTCTCTGCATATCCATTTTCTTGAAAACTATCATATATAGTATGCAATGTTTGGCTGGAAATATGCACACATTTAAAAAAGTGCAAAGCCAGCGCTTTGCACTCCAAGAATTGCTCAAGCAATTCTTGCCGATACTCCACTACCATGTGAGCAATTTCTTACCCTATTAAAAAAGTGCAAAGTCAGCGCTTTGCACTCCACTACCATGTGAGCAATTTCTTATCCAATAAAAAAGAGACTGTATCAAAGATACAATCTCTTTTAGGATAATCGTTTTTACTGCCGGGAAATAGCATTCTCCCAAGCATATACCATCCAGTTATTCTGAATCGGTACTAATTAAAACTTACGCTTACGAGCAGCTTCAGACTTCTTTTTACGACGTACAGAAGGCTTCTCATAATGTTCTCTCTTACGAATTTCCTGCTGGATTCCGGCTTTCGCACAATTTCTTTTGAAACGACGTAAAGCGTTATCCAATGTCTCATTTTCTTTTACAATTACATTTGACATAGTCTCACACCTAACCTCCCCTCAGTTGTAGATTATGCTATCAATACACAACTGTATAGGGTAATTTATTACCATGGAAGAATCCGTCATCTCCCATACGCACAAAATACATTATATCATATTTTTTGAAAAGGTCAATAGCTTTTTTTGAATTTAGGATTGCTTTTTGTTATCCTTTTTCATCCGCCAAAGCAGGTGCGTTAGAAACTCTTTCCATAAGACAAAACAGGTTTTTCATATGATACCGTTAAAAATGCTTTGTCAGATTCTAATATACAGATACACCATCAATATAATATACACTACTTTTCAAAGTCTTTTTACCTGATTTAGAAAGAGCAACAACTTTGAAGTAATATTTATGATTTTTCTTGATCTTCTTTTTATTCACTTTAGTAACAGTGATACTTCTCTTCTTTGCACTTACATTTTTAATCTTTTTGTATCCTGATTTTTCTTTTGTAGAAGAATATACCGCAAAACTCTTTGCTCCACTTACTTTGCTCCAGTTTAAGCGTATACCTTTTTTGTTCTTGCTTAAAGTAGCTTTGATCGACTTAGACATTCCGACATACTTATAACTAGACCATGCACTGTAAGCTCTTGTTGCACCACAGTTTACATAAGTACGTACACGGAATTTATAAAATGTTCCATTGATGAAGTCAGCAATTCTTAAAGAACTTCCACCATCTACTGTCTTCTTTACTTTGCCGGATGTTGTAGCAAACTGGTACTGAATACCATCATTGTCACCTAATGCAGCAGTAGCAAAGTAATATACATTGATCGATGGATATAATGTTGTAATACCAAACTGCTTTGTAGATAATTTACCTGATAAAGTAGTTGTTCTGATATAACTATTAGATCCTACGGCAACATATCCTGTAGAAGCTTTCTTTGCAGCATAGTAATATAAATATTCTGAAGTTGCTGCTGAAAGGTTACCTGCTGTAACAACCGGTGTATTTGACTGAGCAAGAATCACGCTGTTAGAGGAATATCCTTTTGCAAGAATATAGTAGTTTGCTCCTGGTAAACCTGTACTTGCAACGGATACACTGCTTGTTGTAGCTCCTGACTGGAATGCATTCAATGAACCACTTGGTGCCGTAACAACTTCTAATGGTGCTGATTCTGCAAGAAGAGCCTTGTCATCATTATAAGCCGCTACCTTTACGTAATATGTACTTCCTGCTGAAAGTCCATATAAGCTGGTTTTTGGTGAATAATTATAGTTATCTGCCACTACCCAGTTTACAGCATCGTTACTGATCGATACAACATAATTATCCGTACCAAGGTATGCGTTCCATGAAATTCCTACTGAACTGCTTGAATCATCCGTCTGTGCAACACCGGAGATCAGTCCTGCCGCTTTTGAATCCGCTTTTGATACTGAGATCAGGCATAATGCCAAAGCAGATGCTGCTAATACCTTTTTCCACATCTTCATTAATAATCCCTCATTCTTTCCTGCCGTTTCCGGCATATGTTTTGTTTACTTGATCTATATTCACTAAAGACAAGTGGTTGCATTCCTGGAACCTCCTGTCTTTATAAGAATATCCCATAAACGTTAAAATAGCTGCATTCCATAAAGAAATATGACATTTTAACAACGATTCATTCTGCTTTGCAAAATGATAAATCTTATTATGAAAGCTGCCCCTCTAATACTTTTGCAACCTCTTTGATCGCATCCGGAATAGCGGCTGCATTCTTTCCACCTGCCTGTGCCATGTTTGGACGTCCGCCGCCGCCACCGCCGACGATAGAAGCAATTGCTTTGATCAGGTTGCCTGCATGAGCACCTTTCTTCATTGCTTCGTCTGTTGCCATAGCAAGAAGGCTTACTTTCCCATCTTTATCTGAAGCAAGAACAACAACGCCTTCACCAAGCTTTTCTTTCATCTGGTCACCGAGATTACGAAGACCATTCATATCTACATCAGGAACTTGCATTGCAAGGACTTTTACTCCCTTAACTTCCTGAATCTGACTATCTACATCACCAACCGCTTCATTGGCAAGTTTGGCTTTTAACTTCTCGTTTTCACTCTGAGCTGCTTTTAATTCATCCTGTAAAGAAAGAATCTTTTTAACTAATTTTTCCGGCTCTGTCTTTGCTGCTTTTGCTGCATCGTCAAGATTCTTTTCTACCTGTGCATAATGCTGCATCAGACCTTCTCCGGTCAATGCTTCGATACGACGAACACCGGCTGCGACACCGCTTTCTGAAATAATCTTAAAGTAAGATATGCTTCCTGTGCTTGCCACATGCGTACCACCACAAAGCTCTACACTAAAGTCACCCATTTTAACAACACGGACTTTATCGCCATATTTTTCACCAAACAATGCCATTGCACCTGTCTTTTTGGCTTCATCGATCGTCATTTCTTCCGTTACGACTTTCAGATCTTTTGCAATCTCTTCATTAACAATCTTTTCTACCTTTGCAATTTCTTCTTCTGTCATAGCAGAGAAATGAGAAAAGTCAAAACGAAGACGTTTTGCATCGACATAAGATCCCTTCTGCTCAACATGCGAACCTACAACATTACGAAGTGCTTTCTGAAGTAAATGTGTCGCACTATGATTCTTTCCTGTAGAAAGACGATTCATACTGTCTACTTTCAATGTCACAACATCAGATACTTTAAACATACCGGAAACGACTTTTCCGACATGGCCGATTCTGCCACCCTGTAAATGGATCGTATCTTTGACCTCAAAGACATTATCGCCTTCTTCGATCGTTCCGATATCGCCCTGCTGGCCACCCATTGTTCCATAAAATGGTGTCTCATCTACGATGATCGTACCGGTCTGACCATCTGTTAATGCAGAAACAACTTCATCTTCTGTAGTCAGTACAGAAATCTTAGAATCATGTGTCAAACGGTCATAACCGACAAATTTACTTGTGATTGCCGGATCGATCTGCTGGTATACCGTTTCTTCTGCACCCATGTAGTTTGTTGTCTTACGTGCTCCACGAGCCTTTGCTTTCTGCTCCTGCATTGCTTTTTCAAAGCCTTCTTTATCGACAGTATCTCCCTTTTCTTCTAAGATCTCAATGGTAAGATCAAGAGGGAAACCATAGGTGTCATATAACTTAAATGCATTTTCGCCGGAAAGTTCTTTCTTTCCTTCTTTTGCAAGTTCTTCCTGCATCTGGTATAAGATGCTGAGTCCCTGATCAATCGTCTTGTCAAACTTGCTTTCTTCCTGGCTTAATACCTGTACGATAAAATCTTTCTTTTCTTCTAATTCTTTGTATCCGTCTTTTGACTCTGCAATGACGGTCTGTGCAAGTTCTGCCATAAAAGACTTCTTGATGCCAAGCTTGCGTCCGTGACGGACAGCACGACGGATCAGACGACGAAGAACATAGCCACGTCCTTCGTTATTAGGCATAATACCATCTGAGATCATAAAAGTTGACGAACGGATATGATCTGTGATCAGACGGATCGAAACATCTTTTGCCTCATCATCCTGATAAGCTACACCGGCAAGGCTGCAAATCTTATCACGGATTGCCTTCATTGTATCGATATCATAAACAGAATCTACATCCTGTACAACAACGGCAAGACGCTCTAAGCCCATTCCGGTATCAATATTTTTATGCTCAAGCTCAGTATAGTTACCTTTACCATCACCATCAAACTGTGTAAATACGTTATTCCAGATTTCCATGAAACGGTCACACTCACAGCCGACTTTACAATCCGGTTTACCGCAGCCATACTTCTCACCACGGTCATAATAGATTTCACTGCAAGGGCCGCAAGGACCTGCACCATGCTCCCAGAAGTTATCACATTCACCGTTTTCATCACGATAGAAACGTGTAATCTTCTCACCCGGAACACCGATCTCTTTTGTCCAGATATCATATGCCTCATCATCTTCTCCGTAAATTGACGGATACAGACGATCCGGATCCATTCCTAATGTCTTTGTTAAAAATTCCCATGACCACGCCAGTGCTTCATGCTTGAAGTAATCACCAAAAGAGAAGTTACCGAGCATCTCAAAGAAAGTAAGATGACGGGCTGTTTTACCAACATTTTCTATATCACCGGTACGTACACATTTCTGACAGGTTGTCACACGTCTGCGTGGCGGAATCTCCTGTCCCGTAAAATATGGCTTTAATGGTGCCATACCTGCATTGATCAATAATAAACTGTTATCATTATGTGGCACAAGAGAAAAACTCTTCATTGCCAAATGTCCTTTGCTTTCAAAGAACTCCAAGTATTTTCTACGGAGTTCGTTTACACCGTATTTTTCCATTGCATTATCTCCTTTTCTACTGCAAATCATTCAATTATTAATTATATGGTATGCATAAATGGATGTCAATACTGACGGTCAGACGATTCTTTGTGCTTTGCTTTTATCTTTGGCGATCTGTGCTTTCAGATCATCTAATGTTGCAAATTTCATCTCCGGTCTTATAAATTCATAAAACTCCACCTGAATTTCTTTTCCATAGATATCTTTTTCAAAATCCAGAATGCAGGTTTCAATTCCTGTAGCAAATGAGCCAACAGTCGGTTTATTTCCCACATTTGTAACACCTGCATATACCTTTTTGCCACAATGCACTTTCGTTGCATATACTCCAAACGGCGGAAGTTTTTTTCCTTTTGGTGCAAGCAGATTTGCAGTCGGAAAACCGATCGTTCTCCCAAGTGCTTCTCCATGACACACTGTACCCTGCACAAAGAAAGGCCGTTCTAACAGTTCATTGACTTTTCTCATATTTCCCTGATCCATTAAAGCGCGTACTCTGGTACTGCTGATCACCTGACCATCGTCATATAATTTTGGAACTGTGACCAACTCGTATCCATACTTTTTTTGGAAACGTTCTAACGTATGAATATCGCCGCCACGGTCTTTTCCAAAATGAAAATCCTTTCCGACACAGATATGCTTTGCATCCATTTTTTTGACCAGGATTTCTTCTACAAACTCTTCCGGCGACATATGTTTTGTTGTTTCATTAAAAGGAAATACGACTTCTCTTTGAATGCCAATCTCTTCTAATACACGATTCTTTTCTTCCTGTGTATACAGTTTAGGGATTTCTGTATTCATTGCAAAAGTAAAAACCGTTGGAATATACGATTTATTTTTCTGGATCTCCTGTAACAAAAAACGATGTCCTCTGTGTACACCATCAAATTTTCCTAAGGATACACTGCTGTTTTGCAATTGAAAATCTAATCCATTGATAATTTCCATTCTATCTGTTCCCTCCATGTCCTTTTACAAGACATCTTTAAAACATTTTCACAACATGATATTCTCTGCCTTTTTTCTGATAAATGGCACGAAACTGTCCATTTTCATCATAAATACGATATCGTTCCTGTACTTCTTTACGGGTAGCTTCTACTGTCTTTTGAAGTTCTTCGTTATCTTTTATAAAAGGTTTTAACTGTTTGTCATATAATTGATTGCCATTTGCAAGATAATGTGCCATACCGCTTTCTATCTGCATGGCAGGATATTGTAAAAACATCTGGTCGATCGGAATCATTTTTTTTGCAAGCTGATTCGAATCTTCTTTTGCAAGATGTTCAATCTCATCTAAGGTTATTGCATCTTCAATACAAAAGCGTTCCACGCGTGTGCGTATCAGGTTTTCCATCGCCGCACCTGTTCCTAACTTCATGCCGATATCATGGCACAGAGTGCGGATATATGTGCCTTTTGAGCAGGTTACTTCCATCGAAAAAATCTGTTCTTCTAAATTCACCTGTAAAATCTTTATCTTAGAAATCGTTACAGGTCTTGCTTTGCGTTCTACTTCTTTGCCTTCTCTTGCAAGCTCATATAGCTTTTTACCATTTACTTTTAATGCAGAATACATCGGTGGTGTCTGCATGATCTCACCTTCAAAAGAAGCAACAGCCTGATAAATCTCTTCAACTGTAATATTTTTAACGGTACGTTCCTCAAGAATCTTACCGGTTGTATCCTGTGTATCCGTAATCACACCCAGACGGCATACTGCCTGATAAGTTTTATCTTTATTGGTCAGAAGCTCGCATATTTTTGTTGCTTTCCCACAGCATACAGGCAAGACACCGGTTGCTGCCGGATCAAGTGTTCCGGTATGTCCGATCTTTTTTTGCCCTAATATACCGCGAAGCTTAGCAACCACATCATGCGAAGTATAGCCTGCTTCTTTATATACGTTTAAAATACCATCCATTGCATTGGTTCCTTCCTTTTATTTCATCTGAAACGCAAGCTGTTCTGTTAAATTATTGATCACATCATGAATAGATCCAAGCATTGTACAGCCTGCTGCTTTAACATGGCCTCCGCCATTAAAATAAGATGCTACTTTTCCTACATCGACATAATCATTCGAGCGCATACTGACTTTGTAGCATTGTTCATCGGTTTCATGTAGCAGGATCGCCACTTCGATTCCTTTTGTAATACGAAGCTGGTCTACGATTCCTTCTATATCCTCTGTCTTTGCACCATAAAATTCCATCATTCTTCTTGTGATCGTCGCAACGATACACTTTCCGTCAAAAACACGCATACTCGCAAGCAGGGTACGCCCAAGAAGCTGTGCCTGCGTATAGGTTCTTTCATAAAAACATTTGTCAATGTAATCCCAGAATGGAATTCCTTTCTCCATCAAAGTACCGGCAATCTCCATTGTCTTTTTTGATGTATTGGAATAACGGAACACACCGGAATCAAAAATAATTCCTATGTATAAAGCCTCCGCAATCGCAAAGTCTATATCTTCATCTGCCATCAGACCATACAATACTTCGCACGCAGAGCTTGCATCCGGCTCAATAAAGTTCTGTCCGGCATAACTTCTGTTACTGATATGATGATCGACACACATTGTCATTTTCGCACGAAAGAAATTCTTTTGTGCTTCTCCTAAACGATCCGGCGAACTTGTATCCAATGCCAGAAAAAGATCATATTGTTTGTCTGTTATGGTATGCGAAATAATCGCATTATCTTTGTCCATAAAAGCAAATGTTTCAGGTGTATTTTCAAGATAAACTTCTATATTCTTTTCCGGGTAAATGTTATGCAGATAGTGATATGCCGCTATACATGCACCCACACAGTCACCATCCGGTCGGATATGTCCTGCGATCAGAATATCATTTGCCTCTTCGGATAAAATTCTTAATTCATTCATATCTAAGCACTCCTCCTATTGATACAAAGGACGGAAGATCTTTTGATCCTATATCCTTTCTTTCCTCAAAAACAGCGTAATGAAACCTTTTCATTACGCCGTTGCAATTTCATCAGAGGCAAGGTATCAAAAGCCCCTTTTCATACCCTAATCCTCTTTTTCTTTCATTTCCTGTGCAGCAAGATCATCAATACGTTTCGACATCGTAACACCATATTCGATCGAATCATCGATCACAAATGTTAATTCCGGCGTATTTCTTAAATTTAATGTTCTCGCTAACTGTGTACGGATATGAGAAGCTGCACTCTTTAAACCTTCCTGTGTATCCTTTTTTTCCTGCTCGCTGCCTAATACACTGACAAAAACCTTAGCATATTTCAGGTCAGGAGTCACTTCTACAGATACTACGGAAGTCATAGGATGAATTCTTGGGTCTTTCACTTCAAAAGAAATGATCTTACTTAATTCTCTTTGCACTTCTCCTACCATTCTGGAATATTTTATACTGTTTTTCTTCATAAGAAATCTCCATTCCGCTGCCTTTTGACAGCACAATTTCTATACCGGTACAGCATTTACGATACAGAGTCAAAAACACTGTACTAGCGAGGGACCTCAACCATAATATAAGCTTCGATCTGATCCTCTACCTTAATGTCATTAAAGTTTTCAAACACAAGACCACATTCATATCCTGCAGCCACTTCTTTCACATCGTCCTTGAAACGCTTCAGGGAAGCTAAGTTTCCTTCAAAGATCTGCTCGCCTTCACGTGAAATACGAACTTTACATCCACGCTGGAACTTACCGTCAAGTACATAAGATCCTGCGATCATACCAACGCCGGAAGCCTTGAATGTCTGACGTACTTCTGCATGGCCGATCACTTTCTCTTCATATTCAGGATCTAACATACCCTTCATAGCTGCTTCAATATCTTCAATCGCATTGTAAATAACACGATACAGACGGACATCAACTTTTTCACGTTCTGCTGTTTCTTTTGCTGTGTTATCAGGACGAACGTTAAAGCCAATGATGATCGCATTCGAAGCACTTGCTAACGATACGTCGGATTCATTGATTGCACCAACTCCGGCATGAATGATACGAACAGCAACTTCTTCATTGCTTAACTTCATCAGACTCTGTTTTACTGCTTCTACCGATCCCTGTACATCAGCTTTTACAATCAGGTTCAATTCTTTGATATTTCCTGCCTGAATCTGAGAGAACAGACCATCTAATGTAAGTTTAGACTTTGTATCATCAAGAAGCTTTTCTCTGCCTGTGCTGATATAAGTCTCGGCAATATTTCTAGCCTCTTTATCAGAATCGGTTGCCATAAAGATTTCACCGGCATCCGGTACGTCATGAAGTCCTAAGATTTCTACAGGAGTAGAAGGAAGTGCTTCTTTGACACGCTGTCCATTCGAATTCATCATTGCACGAATCTTACCATAAGCTGCACCTACTGCAATGTTATCTCCGACATGAAGAGTACCTTTCTGAACCAGTACGGTTGCAACCGGTCCGCGTCCTTTATCAAGCTGTGCTTCGATCACAACACCTCTTGCTTTACGGTTAGGATTCGCTTTTAACTCGCTGACTTCTGCTGTCAGAATGATCATTTCGAGCAACTGGTCGATACCTTCTTTTGTATGAGCTGATACCGGTACGAATACCGTATCTCCGCCCCAGTCTTCTGCTACAAGACCATATTCTACTAATTCCTGTTTTACTCTTTCTACGTTAGCACTTGGCTTATCGATCTTATTTACGGCTACGATGATTTCTACGCCTGCTGCTTTTGCATGGTTGATTGCTTCAATTGTCTGCGGCATAACACCATCATCTGCTGCAACGACAAGAATCGCAATATCCGTTGACTGTGCACCACGCATACGCATAGAAGTAAATGCTTCATGTCCCGGTGTATCAAGGAATGTGATCTTTTCTCCATTGATCTCTGTCACATAAGCACCGATATGCTGTGTGATTCCACCGGCTTCTTTATCTGTTACATGGGCTTCACGAATGGCATCCAGTAAGGATGTCTTACCATGATCGACATGACCCATAACACAGACAACAGGAGGACGTTTTTCCATTAAGTCTTCGCTTTCTTCATCTTCCTTTAAGAGTTCTGCGATCACATCGACCTTTTCTTCCATCTCAGCGATACAGTTATACTCTAATGCGATCTCTTCACCTTCTTCATATGTGATCTCGTGATTCAAAGTAACGACTTCGCCACGAAGGAACAGGTTCTTGATCACGGTTGATGCAGGTACTTTAATGATATCTGCAAGCTCTTTGATCGTCATTTTCTCAGGAAGAATGATATTACGGATTCCATCATCCGGCTCCTTTGGCTTTTCAACCGGTTCCGGCTTGATAAATGCACCTTTGCGGTTCGGATCCTTCTTCTTGCGGTTCTTGCTCTGGTTGAACATATCATCATCATAATTGTTATAATTTCTGTCCTTACCATGTCTTTGCTTCGCACTTCTCGAGTCTTTGTTTGCACGCTGCTGACGTGACTGTTTTACTTCCGGTGTGATCACATCCATTGCCGGTGCCATTCTTCTGGAATCGTTACCGCCTCTGCGGTTTCCATTCTTGTTATCACGGTTGTAACCACCCTGACGGTTTCCGTTATTATCACGGTTGTAGCCGCCCTGACGGTTCCCGTTATTATCACGGTTGTAACCGCCCTGACGGTTTCCGTTGTTGTCACGGTTGTAACCGCCCTGACGGTTTCCGTTGTTATCTCGGTTGTAGCCGCCCTGACGGTTTCCATTGCGGTTATCACGGTTGTAACTGCCCTGACGGTTTCCGTTACGGTTATCGCGGTTATTCTGACGGTTATCTCCCTGATTACGAGTATTGTTATTCTGGCGGTTATTATTCGTCTCACGGGATGAATTTTTAGAACGATCCTGTTCTTTATCCGTTGATGCCTTCTTTTCTTCTCTCTTTACAGATGGATCTGCTTTCTTGTTTTCTTCTCTCTTCTCTTCTTTAACTGTGGCTTTTGTCTCTTTTCTTTCCTCGCTTTTTGTCTCAGCCTTTAAAGCTTCTTTCTCCTCTTTTGCCACAGGAGTCTCTTTGACTGCTTTTTCTTTCTTTTCTTCTTTGGCAGCAGGTGCTTCTTTTGCAGCTTTTGGAGCAGTTTCTTTTGTCTTTGTTGCTGTACTTACAGCCTTTTCTTTCTTTGCTGCCTGAGCCGGTTTGTTTTGATAATATTTTAATAAAAATCCAATCGCATCATCTTCAATGCTTGACTGTGTGCTTTTAACTTCAAAACCGTTCTTCTGGAGCAATGCTACTAAATCTTTGCTTTTTAAATCAGGAAGTTTTTCCTGTAAACTTCTTGCAATATCATATATCCTCATTTTTGCCATATGTTTCTATGACCTCCTAGTTCATTTTCTTCAAAACTGCCTGTGCAAGGCCTTTATCAATTACTGCCAGTGATGCACGGAATTCTTTTCCGATGGCATGCCCTAATGCATCTTTATCCGCATATTCACGCATTTCCACCTTATAATAGCTACACATATTTCCGAACTTCTTTCTGGTATTATTAGAGACATCCTGTGCAATAATGACTAGGTACGCTTCCTTAGACTTTACCGCATTTTCTGTCATAAATTCTCCGCTTACTACTTTTCCTGCTTTTGCCGCAAGACCGATCATACGAAGAACACTATCCGTTTTCATTGTCACTCATCTCCTTTGCCAGTTCCTGATAAACCGTTTCCGGAATCGTGGTCTTTAACGAGCGTTCTAACGATTTTTTCTTCTGTGCAAGTTTCAAACAGTCTATCGAATTACATATATATGCACCTCTGCCGTTTTTCTTTCCTGTGAAATCAACTGCGATCTCATCTTCCGGTGTACGAATAATTCGGATCAGACTCTTTTTTTCTTTGCGTTCATTGCATCCTGTGCATTGACGCATCGGAATCTTTTTTACATGCACATTACCTTTATTTCCCATTATAAACACCTCCTATCCACTTTCCGGTACGACCTTGCCAGATTGTCATCTGCCAAAACAAACAGAACTTATTTTGCTAAATCCTACAGGGTTTCTTCACATTTGATATCTACTTTGTAACCTGTCAATTTTGCTGCAAGACGGGCATTTTGTCCTTCTTTACCAATAGCAAGAGATAACTGGTTCTCCGGCACGATAACACGTGCTGTCTTTTCTTCTTCATCTACCGTAACAGATGTTACTTCCGAAGGACTTAATGCATTTTCAATGAATACTTCCGGTGACTCGCTCCAGTTTACGATATCGATCTTTTCACCACGTAATTCTTCGACGATCGCATTGACACGCGCACCATTCATACCAACGCATGCACCAACCGCATCGACATCAGGAATCTGTGTAGTAACGGCAATCTTGGTACGTGATCCTGCTTCTCTTGCAATGCTCTTGATCTCTACGGTGCCATCCTGGATCTCTGTTACTTCTTCTTCAAAGAGTCTCTTAACAAATTCAGGATGTGTACGTGATACGGTAATACGAGGTCCCTTTGGTGTATCTTTAACTTCTACGACATATAACTTGATATGTTCTGTCGGACGGAAACGTTCTCCCGGAACCTGCTCGCTTTCCATCAGGATCGCATCGACTTTTCCAAGGTTAATACAGACGTTTCTTCCACTGTAACGCTGTACGATACCTGTGATCACTTCTCTTTCTTTCTCTAAATACTGTACATACAGCACCTTTCTTTCTTCTTCACGGATCTTTTGTACAACGACCTGTTTTGCTTTCTGTGCAGCGATTCGTCCAAAGTTCTTTGGTGTTACTTCAATATCAATCACATCACCGACTTTGATATTCTTATACTTTGCATCTGCTACCGAAAATGCCATCTGTGTTGTTTCATCTTCTAAAAGATCATCTTCCACGATCTCCATTTCTGCATAAACACCGATCGCACCTGTCTCACGGTCAAAAATCACTTTGATATTATCGGATTTTCCGTATTCATCTTTACAGGCAGCCAAAAGAGAACTTTCAATTGCCTGAATGATGATCTCCTTGCTGATCTGTTTTTCCTTTTCAAGTTCATCCAACGCTTCCAGTAATTCTGTACGGTCGTTTACTGTTGCTTTTTTTCTTGCAGCCATATTATCTGCCTCCCTTTTCTTAAAAATCTATTGTCAGTTTTACAGTTGAAATGTCAGAACATGCGATCTCATACTCTTTTGCAAAATCGGTTTCTAACGTTATCTTTTCCTTTGTGTATGCCTTTAATGTACCGGTGATCTCTTTTACGGATACTTCCTTGCCATTCCTGCCTGCAGGGATTTTTCGTGACTGGTAAAACTTCACATCAACGTCCTGACCAATGCTTCGTTTGAAATCTTTTTCTTTCTTTAACTGTCTGCCAAGACCCGGTGAACTTACTTCTAAAATATAAGCTTCCGGTATAAAATCATTCTCATCCATCAGATCACTCCAGGCTCTGTTGACTAATTCACAGTCATCTAAAGTAATACCGCCTTCTTTGTCTACATAGGCACGCAGATACCAGTTACCGGCTTCTTTTACGTACTCTACATCAACCAGTTCAAAATGATTTTCTTCCATAATCGGCTCTAACAGCTTTTCAGCACGAGCTTCATATTCTTCTCGTTTTGACAAATGCATAACCTCTTTTCTTTCTCGCATATTTTTCTCATTTCATGTCTGAACATTTCCTGTAAAACACAAAATGAAAGAGTGGACTTCGCAGTCCACTCTTACTCTAATTAACTATTTCTATATAAGAATACCACTTTCCAAGAGGAAATGCAAGTTTTTTCCTAAAAAAAACCAATTTGCTTTTTATTAAAAGAAAATCATACATATAACGGTAGTCTTTTGTTTGAAATTTCGTACTCTGTTACAGTCCGAGAATTTCCTCTACTGTCTTTTGCATATCCGCTGTTTCACATACGGTATCATGCAATACAGGTGCTGTACGGATCTCTTCTACTGCTTTTGGAATTGTTGTGCCTGATGTCTTGCTTAACTCATCGATCAACGCAAAATCATCCATTCCTTCATATTTATTGTCAATCGCTGTCATAACACTTGTTGCAAACTTGTATGGGCTTGCGGTAGAAGCGATCACCGTTTTTGTCTGGTCACCTGTCTTTTCTTTGTAATCATGATATACAGCCGATGCAACTGCTGTATGGGTATCCATGACATAGCCTGTCTTGTCATAAACTCTCTTGATCTCAGAAGCTGTCTTTTCTTCACTTGCCCAGCCACCGATAAAGTCTTTCATCTGCTCTTTCATTGCCTCTGTGATACTGTATTTACCATCTTTAGCAAGTGCTGCCATCATATCAGCAGTTGCTTTTGCATCTTCGCCGGCAATCTTATAGATCAGACGTTCTAAGTTACTTGAGATCAGAATATCCATAGATGGTGATGTTGTTAAAATAAACTCACGGTTTTTATCGTAAACTCCGGTCTCAAAGAAATCATATAATACCTTGTTGTCATTTGACGCACAGATCAGCTTGCCAACCGGCACACCCATGTTCTTTGCATAAAATGCCGCTAAAATATTACCAAAGTTTCCTGTCGGTACTACAAAATTAACCTGTTCACCTTCTTTTACCACTCCCTGTGCAAGAAGTCTTGTATAAGAATATACATAGTAAACAACCTGTGGCACCAGACGTCCGATGTTGATCGAATTTGCAGATGAGAACTGATATCCCTTTGCATTCATGGCTTTTGCCAGTTCCTTATTATTAAACATTGCTTTTACACCGCTTTGTGCATCATCAAAGTTTCCGGTGATACCAACGACTTTTGTATTAGCACCTTTCTGTGTTACCATCTGTCTTTCCTGGATCGCACTAACACCATTCTTTGGATAGAACACGATAATGCTTGTACCTTCTACATCGGCAAATCCGGCTAAAGCAGCTTTTCCGGTATCTCCTGATGTAGCTGTCAGGATCACGATCTGGTTTGTAATATGGTTCTTCTTAGCAGAAGTCGTAAGAAGATGTGGAAGAATGGAAAGTGCCATATCTTTAAATGCGATCGTTGCACCATGGAAAAGTTCCAGATAATAGACTCCGTCTTTTTCTACCAAAGGTGCGATCTCTTTTGTATCAAATTTTGCATCATAAGCACGTTCGATACATTTTTCTAATTCTTCTTGTGTAAAGTCCGTAAAAAACTGCTTCATAACCTGATATGCGGTTTCCTGATAGTTCATCTTTGCAATTTCATCCAAAGAGACATCTAACTGCGGAATTGCATCCGGCACAAAAAGTCCGCCATCATCAGCAAGTCCTTTTAAGATTGCCTGTGAAGCTGTTACTTTCTTTCCTGTACTGCGTGTACTCTGATACATTACTTCCATGATTTCCTCCATTCCGTTGCAATGCAACCAATCAATATAATTACACTCTATCCTTTTTTACTGCCACGCAAAAACGCATAGTACAAAATCAGGATAGGAATTTTCAAACAAAAACACAACTAATTATATATGATTCCTTGTATAATGTAAAGGTCAATGAAGAAATATCATGCTATGATTCGGAAAAATCCAACACGTCTGTTTACTTATAGAATTCATGACAGCCATAGCGGAACAACTTAGTCAATGCAGTATCAAACCATGTGACATTCGAAGAATCGGCTGCTCTTCGCTCCATAAAGTATAATGCACCTTTTGATCCGTCCACCCCCTGTAATGCCTGGCTGACTGCTTTTTTCGTATTACCTGACACATGCACTTTATAATATCTTCCATCTGCGATCGGTGAAAACTGATAACGGCTTCCTTTGTGAGCAAAGACAACCCCCTTTATCGTATTAGGAAATTCTTTGTGCCGAACGCGGTTTAAGATCACATTGGCAACTAAAATCTTCCCTTTTCGGTTCTCTCCTCCGGCTTCTGCTTCTACAATCCTCTCTAAGATTTGTCTGTCCGTGGTGCTGCCTGCCATAACCTGACATGCTTTTGCTCTTTTTTGTTTCTTTTTCTTTGCCACGGCTTTTTTCTTTTGCTGCAATGCCTTTTTCTTTTTTTGCAATGCCTTTTTCTTTTGCTGTTCTTTTTTAGCTGCATCCTGTTCTTTTGCTTCTGTTGTTTTCTCAGCGGATGTCTCTGTTTGGTCACTGGTCTGATCATTGGATTGCTCTTTCGTCTGTCCGTTTGTCTGCTCAGTCTTTTCATCGGATGCATCTGTTTCCGGCTTTTCTTGTACAGATGTTGCACTATCTGTTTGAATACAATTAGTAATTTCAATATTCCATTGTTCCGGAATCAAAAGCGTGCTGACCGAATCATCCTTTTTGGAATCTTTCGTTGAAGAATCTGTTGTACTGCCTGCAGCGTTTTGATCCGTTGATGGATTATTTTTTGTATTGTCTGCATCCGTATTTACATTACCGGCCATTACGGTTTGCTGCTTTTGTGACTGATCAGTAGTATTCTCTGTGTTGTGATGACGTTTTAATTTTGATGCATCCAGCCTGCAAAAAGCTTCTGCAGATGCATTTTGATCTGTTGCAATATCATGGTTCTGCACCGATACATCCTCCTTTGTATCCTGCGTCTCAGGAAAAAGAGCCACTTTGTCATGATCGGTATAAACAGGATCCTTGATCAAAGTAATGCTGGCTTCTTTTGCCTGTATCGGCATATTCAATAGGTGACACGATAACGATAAGATCATACCTGTCACACCAGCCAAAGCAATTATACGTTTCTTATTTTTATTCATAGATCAATCATACCTTTCTTTCCCTGCTGTTTATGCTATCTGCTTTTATAACATTTTAAAGTCCATTATTTTTCTGATAGCATAACCAAATGTTACAAACATATTACAAATTATATGTGTATAGCTTGTATTTATTCATATTTTTCACTTTTTTGTAACATTTATACATTTTTATTGGAATAAGAAGATAATTTTCGTGGAAACTATGCCCTAAAAGAGATTGCTTGATCATCGGCTTGAAAAAGAACGGTTCTATCAGTTGTATTTCTAAAAAATTTACGATATGATACTAAAAAGAATGAAACAAAGGAGAAACAAGGCATGGGAACATTACCGGGTGTTTACGAAGCGAAAAAAAAAGATGGTTCGCTCTATTACAGAACTTCCATTACTTACCATTCCAAACATATCAGTATTGGCAGTTATAATAAGGAAGAAGCAGCGAATGCAGCTTACCGGGAAGCCAGAAAACTTCTTGACACTAACACTTTATATTCACCTGATGACTACCATCCTGACGATTTTCCGCATCTTTCTTATCAGAAATGGATCTGTCTGATCAATTTTAAGAATAACGGTTTCTATATTAAGACACCGATCTATCTGTACCAGAAATTCTTTTCCTATCATCTGAGTCCTTCGGATATTTTATTATTTGATGCTGATGATCTTTTTTACTATTCAAAGCATTCGATCATGCGTCGAGGCAATCATCTGTTTGTTGCAGAATATGGGATGCAAACCAATATTCATTCCCGTTACGGGATCAAAAATTTTGCCAGAGAAGGCATTGACTATCAATTTGTCAATGGTGACCGGAAAGATTTCCGTTACAGCAATATAGAGATCTTCAACACTTATCATGGTGTAACACAGATCGACAAAACGCCACCTTTATACGTGGCAAAGATCCATCTGAACGGAGATTATCTGATCGGAAAATATGCCACTTCATCGGAAGCCGCAATCGCATATAACAAAGCAGCAGACTGCATGCGGCAAAAGGGATTTTATAAAACATTTACAAAGAACTATCTTGAAAGCCTTTCCACAGAAGAATATAAAACGATCTACAGACAGATCGTTATTTCAAAAAAGATTGTAGATTATGATATAAGAAACGAATAAAAATTTCCCGGTAGAATGCAATACAATCATAAATAATGCAATCATTAATGTTACGATTACAAATGATAAAATCATAAACGATACAATTATAAATATTACCATCATACAGAATATTTTTTATCATACGATAAAAGCATGTTGCAAAAAGAAGGATATATCCGTTTGGAATATATCCTTCTTTTTCATTTTATTGGTTAGAATTTATACACACTGTCTCTTCTTTGCTCTTTGTTTGCGGTAACCGATTAAAACAATCTTTTCTAATAAACGTTTTAAAATGATCTGAATCTCTTCATGACGTGCAATCTGCTTGACTAAAATAGAATGTACATTGGCACGATTTGCTCCCCAGATATCCGTAAAGATCTGATCACCGATAAAAAGCGTCGTTTCCGGTGTCGTACCCATCTGTTCCATTCCCTGTACATATCCTCTTGCTGAGGGCTTGCCTGCTTTGTAGACATAGTCCGATTCCAAAGCTTCTGCCAAAGGTTTTACACGTTCATCCCGATTGTTTGAAATAATACAAGTCTTAAATCCCATCTCATTTAAAGTCTGAAAAAGTTCAATCGCAACTAATGTAACCGGCTGATTATGTTCTACTAATGTATTGTCTACATCGAATAATATCCCACGATATCCCTGATCATAATATTTCTGATAATCAATCTGATACGCCGAGTCCACATCCTCATCCGGATATAAATTTTGAAACATATAGTATCTAATCCTTTCTTGCTTTGACTAATAGTTAAAGCAAGTATAACACATTATATCTGTTTTGTTAAGTTTATCATTTCAATCGCACCTAAAGCACAGTCATACCCTTTATTTCCGGCTTTTGTACCGGCTCTTTCTATCGCCTGTTCAATGTTGTCTGTTGTTACTACACCAAACATAACAGGAATGCCGGATTCCAGACTGACAGTGGCAATTCCTTTGGAAACTTCTGCACATACATAATCATAATGACTGGTTGCTCCACGGATCACGGCACCTAAGCAGATCACGGCATCGTATTTTTGAGACATTGCAAGTTTCTTAGCTACAAGCGGAATCTCAAATGCACCCGGAACCCATGCAAGTGTAATATCCTCTTCTTGCACTCCATGACGCACCAGACCATCTTTTGCACCACTGATCAGCTTCGAAACAATAAACTCATTAAAACGTGCTCCGACAATTGCGATCTTTGCTCCATTTGCTACTACATTTCCTTCTAAAGTCTTCATAATAATATCCTCTCTTTCTTCTTTAAAATAGTTTATCAGCCATCTACAAAACCAACCCCTATGCTGTAACAAAGCTCCTTACAACAAAATATTGAAATGCATCACACCTTGATGGGTCAGGTTATGTTTATTTTATAATTTCAACAAATGTCCCATTTTGTCTTTTTTGGTTTTTAAATAAAAGAAATCATATTGTCCGGGTTCCATTTCAATCGGTACTCTCTCAACGATCTCAAGTTTTTTTCCGGTCAGTCCGTATACCTTTGCCGGATTGTTGGTCAAAAGGCGGAGTTGATGAATTCCAAGATCAACTAAGATCTGTGTGCCGATCGTATAATCTCTGGCATCCTCCGGAAAACCAAGTTCCAGATTGGCTTCCACGGTATCCCGTCCATGATCCTGTAATTCATAAGCACGGATCTTATTGATCAATCCGATCCCACGCCCCTCCTGTCTCATATATAAAAGAACACCTCTGCCTTCTTTTGCGATCCGTTTCATTGCCGCATCATATTGCTGGCCACAATCGCATCTTGCAGAACCAAGTGCATCTCCGGTCAGGCATTCTGAATGCACACGACATAACACCGGCTCTCCATCCGTAATATCTCCTTTGACTAATGCAACATGATGTTCTCCGTTTAATTTATTGACATATCCGTAAATCGTAAATTCTCCATAGCGGGTTGGCATTTTCGCTTTTGCAACACATTCTACGAAAACTTCATGTTCTTTCCGGTATGCGATCAGGTCAGCAATGCATCCGATCTTTAAGCCATGTTTCTTAGCAAATGCGATCAGGTCTTCTTTTCTTGCCATAGAACCGTCTTCTTTCATGATCTCACAGCATAATCCAACCGGCTTTAAGCCCGCCAGACACATCAGATCGACGGTTGCCTCGGTATGACCGTTTCGTTCTAACACACCGTTCTTTTTAGCAAGCAACGGAAACATATGCCCCGGTGTTCTAAAGTCTCTTGCTGATATTCCGTCTTCTACAACCTTTCGTGCCGTAAGTGAACGCTCATATGCTGAAATACCCGTTGTAGTCTCCACATGATCGATCGATACCGTAAATGCAGTGCAATGGTTATCTGTATTGACATCACACATCTGTGGAAGATTTAGTTTCTTTGTGTATTCCTCTGCCATTGGCATACAGATCAGACCTTTTGCATAGGCTGCCATAAAATTCACATTTTCAGGAGTTGCATACTCGGCTGCACAGATTACATCTCCTTCGTTCTCTCTATCCTGATCGTCGAGCATCACAACAATCTTCCCTTTTTTAATATCCTGTAAAATCTCTTCTATTGTATGAAATGTATTGTCCATATTTTTCCTCTTTTCCTGTATCCAAATAAATTTGTAATGTCCTTCATTTTAGTGGCTTAGCACCTCTATTGTACTGTGGTACCTCAAAAGCCATGCTGCGTCAGAAAATCCAGTGTAATCGAAGATGTTGTCCCCTGATCTGCAGGTACCGTATCAAAGTGTAACAACCGGTCGACATATTTTCCGACAATATCATTTTCGAGATTCACGATCTCGCCTGCTTTTTTTGTAAGCAATGTCGTCTCCTGACCGGTATGCGGGATCAGGGAGACAAAAAAACTGTCTTTTGTTACTTTTGCAACAGTCAGACTGATTCCGTCAATCGCAACAGAACCTTTTTGCACAATATATTTTAAGATTGAATCCGGTGTACGGATCTGTACCCATGTGGCATTTCCTTCCGGCTTCATCTGTACGATTGTTCCGGTTCCATCAATATGACCGGATACGATATGGCCGCCAAATCTTCCATTTGCAGCCATTGCACGCTCCAAATTGACTTTACTGCCGGCTTTTAATAAGCCAAGACTGCTTCTTCGAAGTGTCTCCGCCATCACATCTGCCATAAAACTGTCATTCGTTTTATCTGTTACGGTAAGACATACCCCATTTACGGCAATGCTGTCTCCGATCCGGGCATCGGTTAGAACTTCTTTTGCCTGAATCGTCAACACGGCAAAGCAATCCTGTTTTTGTATACTTTTTATAGTACCCTTCTCTTCTACAATTCCGGTAAACATCGTCTCACCTTCTTTCCTTCCCATAGCAGACTTCATATTCTATAAGCAGATCCTCTCCAAACTGCTTTATCTCTTTGCTTTGTAATTGATAGGCATAATCCGGGTTTGTTACACTGTTGCCACGTACCGGTGTATATCTGCCACTGCCGCCAAAGATCTTTGGCGCAATATACACTTGTATGCGTTGTACGATCTGACTTTGCAATGCACTCTGATTTAATGTAGCTCCACCTTCTAACAAAATACTGTCTATCTTTTGCTCTCCTAACTTTTCCATCAGGTCCTTTAGATCAATACAACCGTCTTTTTCCTTTGTTACAAGAACCTGTACGCCTTTTTCCTGTAAGACAGCAGCTTTTTTTGCATCATCCGACAGTGTAGCAACGATAACCGGAACTTCTTTTGCTGTCCGTATCAGGTTACTTTCTAACGGTATTTGTAAATGACTGTCACATACGATCCGTATCGGATCACGTCCCTGCTCTAAATGGCAGGTAAGTTGCGGATCATCCATAAGAACCGTATTGATCCCTACCATGATTCCTGTCAAAGCATTCCGGCTTTCCTGTACATGCTGTCTTGCTTCTTTTCCGGTCACCCATTGACTTGCTCCTGAATCACAGGCTATTTTTCCATCAGCTGTCATCGCATATTTCATTACAACGTAAGGAGTCTTTGTTGTAATATAATGAAAAAAAACAGGATTGAGTGCATCGCATTCTTTTTGCATCACATGAGTAACAACTTCGATACCGGCATCCCGAAGCTGCTTGATTCCTTTTCCTGCTACTAATGCATTCGGATCATCGGAACCGACATAGACTTTTTTGATACCATGTGCAATGATCGCTTCCGTACAAGGAGGTTGTTTGCCATGATGGCAGCAAGGCTCTAAAGTCACATACATACTTGCACCATGTGCATCCTCTGTTAAGTTAGAAAAAGCATGACGTTCTGCATGAAGCTCACCATATGCAGCATGATAACCTTCCGCAATGATCCGGTCGCCTTTTACGATCACAGCTCCGACTAATGGATTGGGATTTACTTTCCCTGTTCCTTTTTTGGCAAGCTCAATCGCTCGTTTCATATACTGTTCGTTCAATCAATCATCTCCATTTCTTTTAACAGAGATTTCTTTGGGATTTTCTGACGAATGTCTGAGAAATTTAATAAGATGCAGCTGTCCTTTCGGCGACCGGATCGTATGACCTGTCTTTCCGGAATAACGGCTCTTAAAATAAAAAACGGATATTCAAAAATATCCGGGGATTTTACCGCTATTAAAATAACGGCTTTCTATTATGTAATCTTCTCTCATCCAGACTGTACTGTCGGCTTTGGAATCGCACCAAATCATGCCTTTCGGCTCGCGGGCTTACCTTTACAGGAATACCGCCGGTGGGGAATCGCACCCCGCCCCGAAGAATCTTTGTTCTATTTATTTCTTTTACATTAGCATATTTTTTTTGAAAATGCAAGTTTCATTTAATAACAGCTTTACGGGAAATGAACTGTTTTATGCTTTTTATGAATCCAATACATCCTGAATTGCTTTCTTTAATAATCGCATATAATGTTCTTCACGTAACCGATCTGTTTCCTGCGTGTTTAATAACTGCTCAGCTGAAACCAGGCAGACATCTTCTACCTCTTCTTTTTGTAATGTACAATCATCCAGAGAAAAGTCTTTTTGCACAAAATATATATCAATAAAACGCTTTTCTTTCTTAATACGTCCTGCATATTGTAACACACTGTCAGACAGATCTATCCCGATTTCTTCGAGCGTCTCTCTTTTTGCCGCCTCAATGCTTTCTTCATTGTGAAGGACTGCACCACAGGTTACATCCCATTCTCCGGGATGTGAGATCTTATTCTTAGAACGCTTTTGTAACAAAAAGAGTTTGTCCGGTGTATACAGATACACATGCACACACAGCATATATTGTCCTTTTGCCGGAATGCCTCTTACCATCGTATCTCCGGTACGCTGTCCTTCCTCGTCATAGATGTCCCAGACTTCTGTTGTCATCCCTTCTCCTTTTTGACTATTTTTTTCCATTGCAATACATTCCTGTTCTTTTGGGCAGTCATTTATATTTGCAATACATTTCTGTTCTTTTTGACTATCTTTTTCTTTTGCAATACGTTCCCGCTCTCGTTGTCTCTTACTGAATTCGCAACCACAATAATCCTGACGATACAGATCGTACTTTTTAGACAGTTCGATTGATTGTAAATAACCGCCTTTCTTCTTAAAATCAGAAACCAGATAAGCAACTCCGACCTCTTCCTGTAACCAAAGTCCGATCTCATTTAATTTCTGTGCATTTTTATGAGGACTGACCGAAAGCGTCGTTGTAAAATAATCAAATCCATGCTCTTTTGCGTAATACGCAGCTTCTCTTTGCCGCATCTCATAGCAGGCAAAACAGCGGATACCGCCTTCTTTAACTTCTTCTAATCCTTTTGCCATTTCGTAAAACTTTTCCGGTTCATAGGTTCCTTCTACAAAAGAGATCGGATATTTCACATCTAATGATTGGATCAGACGGATCTGTTCTTTGACTCTTTTTTTGTATTCTGTTTCCGGTGAAATATTCGGGTTGTAATAAAAGATCGTGATTCGAAAATATTGTGCCAGATAAGTCAGGCAATAACTACTGCACGGAGCACAGCAGCTATGCATTAACAAAGAAGGCACATTTTGCTGCTTTTGATTTTCTTCAATGATCTTATCTAATGCCAGTTGATAATTGATCTTATTCATTCTCATCCTCATTTCCGGTTTAAAAATCTGCGAATATCTGAAGCAGATAGGTCTTTGCTATTGCTTCCTTTGTAAATCCCCATCCATCTAACATGGTCTGTGGAAGTAATGTAAACAAAGCATTTCCAACCACATACAGAATAATAAAAGTGATCAAAAATCCAACGATCGCACCGCCTGCTTTATTGATCTTGCCGATCACCGGGATATGATCCACTATATGAAGCAGACCGATCAGTCTTCCTAATATCACCATGGCAATCGTAAAAACAATCGCATACAAAAGATAATAGGCAATTCCCTGTGCTGCTAATTCCATACCATTTTGTGCATATGAAATCGAACAAACAGAGTTTCCTGCCTTTTTCTGCATCAAAGGAACGATCCAGCTATTGCTCACATACACTTTTAGCGACGCTGCACATAGATTAGCGACGACACAGGAAACGACCAATGCGACGAAATGTGCCAGACGCATTGCCAGACCGATATGCCATCCTTTAATAAGCGCAAATAAAAGAGATACGATTAAAATAATATCTACTATTGCAACAATAGAAATTTGCATTATAAAAGTACATCTGCCATGTCATACAGACCGGCACCCTTTCCCTTCATATATTTTGCTGCAACGACAGAGCCTTTTGCAAAAACAGCTCTTGAATATGCTCTATGCGAGAATGTAACAACTTCATCTTCACCGGCAAAGATCACGTCATGATCGCCAACGATCGTTCCGCCACGGACAGCTGAGATACCAAGTTCTTTATTTCCTCTCTTCTGACGAACCTGCGAACGGTCATAAACATATTCATATTGTTCGTCGTTTGCTTCATTGATCGCATCTGCTAAAGCAAGTGCTGTTCCAGACGGTGCATCTAACTTTTGGTTATGATGTTTCTCAACGATCTCGATATCAAACCCTTCACTTGCCAACTTCTGTGATGCTTCTTTTAACAGCTTGATCAGCAGATTAACACCAACAGACATATTTGCAGAACGAAGAATTGCCACTTTCTTTCCTGCATCTAACAGATAATCGGTCTGTTCTTTTGAAAGACCGGTTGAGCATTCTACAAGAGGAATCTGTTTTTTTATCGCATAATCAATTCTTTCTTCAACACCGACAGCAGAAGAAAAGTCAATCATGGCATCTGCCTTAACATCACATTCCTTTAAAGAAGCAAACACCGGATATTCCTGCTCTTTTCCGGTAAAAGGATCTATGCCTGCGACGATTCTTGCCTCTTCATCTTTTGCTACAATATCTGTGATCATCTGTCCCATACGGCCGTTACAGCCAATTAAAATAATATCTGTCATTTTCTTTTGTCCCTGACCTTTCTTTTTCTTATGATATAACTTCAAAATCCGGACATTACATGCTAAGTTTAACGCACGTTGCATGTAATGATTTTGTCGTTTATGAAGGAAAAACCGGCAGATTACTCCACCGGTTTTTCTGACACCATTCCGGTGTTACCCTTATCATTTTACAACTTTGATTCCTGCATCGATCATTGCCTGACGAAGAATTGCCTTGTTTTCGTCTTCCATCTCCGTTAGCGGCATACGAAGAGAACCTACATTATAGCCAAGCATATTCATTGCTGCTTTTACAGGAATCGGATTCACTTCACTGAATAAAGCATGAATAACCGGAATATATTTTAACTGAAGCTCGCTGCTTCCTTTCACATCGCCCGCCATCATCTTAGCCACAATATCGTGTGTATCCTGTGGTGCTACATGAGATAATACAGAAATAACACCCTTACCGCCTAATGCAGTGATCGGCACGATCTGATCATCATTTCCTGAATAGACATCAAGGTCTCCCTGTGTCATTGCCATTAATGTAGCGATCTGAGAAAGATCTCCCGAAGCTTCTTTGACAGCTACGATATTATCGACTTCCTTTGCTAATTCTGCAATTGTCTTTGGCTGGATATTAACGCCGGTACGTCCCTGAATATTATATAAAATGATCGGAATATCCACACTGCCTGCCACAGCTGTAAAATGCTGTTTTAAGCCTTTCTGTGTTGCTTTATTATAATACGGAGATACAACTAAAAGACCGTCTGCTCCTGCTTTCTGTGCTTCTCTTGATAAAAAGATCGCCGTATCTGTACAGTTTGATCCTGAACCGGCAATGACCGGCACACGTTTCTTTGTCATTTCCACACACGCTTTGATCGTTTCTATATGCTCCTCATGCGTCATTGTAGAAGCTTCTCCTGTTGTACCGCAGATAACAATAGCATCCGTACCATGATTGATCTGGTCATTTACAATTCGCTCCATCTCCTCGTAATTTATGGAACCGTCTTCATGCATTGGTGTGATCAATGCAACGGCTGCACCTGTAAAAATAGACATTCCTATCTCCTCCTTGTATCTTTTATCTTATTATTAATTAGTATATTCCATATTATGAATCAAGTAAGTCTTTTTCCAGCTCAATTTTGGAAATTACATCTGCATATTCTGCAATTTCTGCCGGAAGACTTCTTCCAGTCAGTACCAAACGACAGTAATCATCCTTTGACCGGATCAGATGGATAATATCATCTGCTGATACAATGTTCCAATCCAACAGATTTAATACCTCATCCAGAACTAAAACATCACATTCTCCGGTATCGATCACTTTTTTTGCAAAATTAAATCCATTTAAAATGTTTTGTTTTTCTTCCTTTTTCTGGGAATCCAGCAATTCATCGTATGAACCATTCGATTTTTCAAAACGAAATAATTTAATATCAGGTTCCAGTCTCTCTAAAAAGTTGAATTCTTCTGCATCTTTTCCTTTCAAAAACTGTATGATAATAACAGATTGTCCTAAACTGGCTGCACGAATGCACTGCCCCACAGCTGCAGAAGTTTTTCCCTTTCCGGCTCCATAAAAGACCTGTACTATTTTTCGATCCATCGAAATAACCTCCTAATCTCATATTTTTTACTGTATATTTTAGAATTTAAAAGCCTTTTCCATACAGTAAAAATGGCCAGGGTAACAAACTTACTTCATTGTCAACTCTAGCCATTCTATCACATATTATAAGAAAAATCTATCCTTTTTTCTTTTATCTGCCTAATCAGCTTCACTTTTTGTTTTTCTTTTTTATTTTTCTGATCATTTTTTCAGATTCTGATCATTTTTTCGTTCTTTTCTACTTACTCTTCCTCTTCTTCAAGATATTCCAGTTTGCTTACTGACACTTCATATGCCACTCTCTTTTCATATTCATCTTCTCCGATTTTCTTTTGATATTCTCTGCTTTGGATTCTTCCCCAGAGCTGAATATGTGTTCCCACTTCAAACTGCTCTACAAAACGTGCATTTCTGCCCCAGCAGATACACGGAATATAATCTGATTTGCCATATGGTCTGTTGACGGCAAGCAACACATCAGCAATCTCTCTGCCAAGCGGTGTTTTACGGTAGACCGGCTTCTTACATACATAGCCATCCAAAAAAATATGATTCGGATTCTGCTCTTCTTCATTTTCTTCTAAAAATGTGATCTCTCTGGCAAAAACCGATAATACCAGTCTGTTCTTCGCCTCATCATGACGGTTATAAGAGCGGAACTGGCCACATGCCTGCATAATGCATCCACGATAATCACTCTTTACATCTACTAAACGTTCCGATACCATGACCGGAATAATATCATAAGAGCTGCTTAAACGACATACCGCAATATTTACCATAAAGAAATGCTCTCCATATACTTCATGACTGAATGTAAATGTACTTACCACCTCCCCTGCTACTGTAACCTGGTTGTTTGTAAAAACCTTATCCAACATATTTTCTCCTTCCTTTTTCACAAGAGCTTTCGCTCTTTCGGGTATTTTGTTTTTATATCTATACGAGCTACACTCCTATCTTAGAACAGTTAATTGCATTTTGAAACCCAAGAAATCAGACATACTTCGACGTTCTTAACCTTAGAATCCGCAAAAAAATAAGGATTATACATATTACGAAATAATTCGCTCAATTCCAACAAAATTTTGTCTATTTTGCTCTCTTGTATATTCATTCAGAAATAGTATACTAATATATTGTGGGTATTTTTGTAGTTTCTTTCCGAAAAATATCCTATTATCGAAAAGCAGCACAGAAAGAGGTTAGAATATGAAAATGAAACGTGAAGATGTGCGAAACATAGCTATCATTGCCCATGTAGACCACGGAAAAACAACATTAGTCGATGAATTATTAAAACAAAGCGGTACGTTCCGTTCCAATCAGGAAGTTGCGGAACGAGTAATGGATTCCGGTGATATTGAGCGTGAGCGTGGTATCACGATCCTTTCAAAAAACACTGCCATCAAATATAAAGATACAAAGATCAACATTATCGATACACCGGGACATGCTGACTTCGGCGGCGAAGTAGAACGTGTATTAAAAATGGTAAACGGTGTTGTATTAGTCGTTGATGCGTTTGAAGGTGCTATGCCTCAGACAAAGTTTGTATTAAAGAAAGCTTTGGAATTAGAACTTCCGGTTATCGTATGTATCAATAAGATCGACCGTCCCGAAGCACGTCCTGATGAAGTTGTTGATGAAGTCTTAGAGCTTTTCATTGATCTGGATGCCAATGAAGAACAACTTGACTGTCCATTTATCTTTGCTTCCGCAAGAGATGGTATTGCTTCTTACAGTTCGACAGAACCCGGAACAGATATGATTCCATTGTTTGATACGATTTTAGATTACATTCCGGCTCCCGAAGGGGATCCTGATGCCTCTACACAGGTTTTGATCAGTACAATCGATTATAATGAATATGTAGGCCGCATCGGTGTCGGTAAAGTAGACAACGGTACGATCAAAGTCAATCAGGACGTTGTGATCGTCAATGCCCATGACAAAGAAAAGAACAACCGTGTCCGTATCAACAAATTATATGAATTTGACGGCTTAAAGAAAGTCGAAGTACAGGAAGCAAGCATCGGTTCGATCGTTGCAATCTCCGGTATTACGGATATCCACATCGGAGACACAATCTGTTCTCCCGAAAATCCGGTTGCCATTCCTTTCCAGAAGATTTCAGAGCCAACAATCGCTATGCATTTTCTTGTAAATGACAGTCCGTTAGCCGGTCAGGAAGGTAAGTTTGTTACATCCCGTCATTTAAGAGACCGTCTTTTCAGCGAATTAAATTCTGATGTCAGTCTTCGTGTGGAGGAAACCGACAATATGGACAGCTTTAAAGTTTCCGGTCGTGGCGAATTGCATTTATCTGTTCTGATTGAAAATATGCGTCGTGAAGGTTATGAGTTTGCTGTCAGTAAAGCCGAAGTTTTATACCGTACAGATGAACGCAACCAGAAATTAGAGCCATTAGAACGTGCTTATATTGACGTTCCGGAAGAATTTGCAGGAAGCGTTATCGAGAAGTTAAGCAACCGTAAGGGCGAACTTCAGGGAATGAGTCCGATCGGTGGCGGATTTACACGTTTGGAATTTTTAATTCCTTCCCGCGGCCTGATCGGTTATCGTGGTGAATTCTTAACCGACACCAAAGGAAATGGTATTATCAATACTGTCTTTGAAGAATATGGTCCATATCGTGGTGATATCTCATATCGTAAGCAGGGATCCCTAATCGCATTTGAGTCCGGCGAAACGGTTGCATACGGTCTTTTCAGTGCACAGGATCGTGGTACACTCTTTGTCGGACCGGGCGAAAAAGTATATGCCGGCATGGTAATTGGCCAGAACGGTAAAGCCGAAGATATTGAATTAAATGTATGTAAGACAAAGCATCTGACAAACACACGTTCTTCGAGTGCGGATGATGCATTAAAGCTTGTTCCGCCTAAAGTATTAAGCTTAGAGGAAGCCTTAGACTTTATTGATACAGACGAACTCTTAGAGATCACGCCGGAAAATCTTCGTATCCGTAAGAAAATCCTTGATTCTACGCAGAGATATCGTTCTAAAAAGAAATAATTTGAATGCCAAATACAAAGTGTTTCTAGACGGAATCAAAACAAATATCCCAAAAACCTATTTGTAAATAGCAAACCTAAAAACGCAGAAATATCCAAAATGATATTTCTGCGTTTTTATCTTCTCCATCTACGAAAGCAACTGCAGTTTTTAGCTTTCACCTGCTTTTTTCGGACTCATTATGTGTCTAAATATTTTATGCCTATTATTTTCTAAAAATATCCTGTGAAAGTCATCTTGTTACAGTTGATACATATTCATCCATTCATTGATCTGCCACAGATAGGCAAGCATTTGCGGTCCTGCCATTAACTGCCCATACCATGGCTTTCCATAATCTTTTACACTCGCAATAAAACGCAGTGTCTTTTCTTTGTCGATCAAACGCAAAATCGGCGCCTGTTCCTCCTGTATCACTTCTTTTAATTTCTTTCCAAGCAATTCTTCATAAAACGGATGATAACTTTTCGGATAAGGGCTTTTTTTGCGAAACAGGATTTCATCGGGCAGTTTACCGATACTGCTGCTTCGTAATACATTCTTTACAACACCATTCTTCGCTTTCATCTCCCATGGAATATTAAACACATATTCCACCAGCTTGCGATCTGCAAAAGGAACTCTTGCTTCTAATCCCCAACGCATACTGGTCCGGTCCATGCGGTTTAATAATGTTTGCATAAAAAATCGGATATTTAGATATCCAATCTGTCTGCGCCTTGTCTCGGTTTCGTTTTCTGTCGGCAGCACCTCAATCTCTCCGACCGCCTGCTCATATGCATTTTTTACAAAATCAGTAAGATCCAGTTCTTCTCTGACCTCGTCTTTTAATAATTCCATCCTTGGCATAAGATCAAGCGTCCATGGAAACATATCATCCTGAAAGAACTTTTCCTTATGAAACCACGGATAGCCGCCAAACACTTCATCGGCACATTCTCCGGTCAATACCACTTTATGCGTCTTACTGACCTGATGGCAAAAATACGACAACGAAGAATCTATATCTGCCATACAGGGCAGATCATGTGCTATCAGGGATTCTTTCAGGTATGCAGCCTGTGTCTCATAATCGCAGGACAGATAATGATGATCGGATTGCAAATACGATACCATCTTTTCCACAAACGGATGATCCTGCGATGGTTGAAACTCATTTGCCTGAAAATACTTCTCATTTCCATCAAAATCAAAAGAAAATGTCGTAAGTCTCTCTCCTTTTTCCTGCAAATGCCTGCTACAGACAGAAGAAACCAGACTCGAATCGACACCCCCGGATAAAAAGGTACAGATTGGAACATCTGATGCCATCTGTCTGGCGATCGAATCTTCTAATAATGCACTTGTCTTTTTGATCGTATCTTCATAAGAATCTTCATGCGGATGACTTTCTAATCTCCAATAGACAACTTCATGCAGACCATATTTACTAAAACTTAAATAACACCCCGGTCTGACTTCCTGTACATTTTGAAAGATGCCACTTCCCGGTATACGTGCCGGCCCGATCCCAAAAACTTCCTGAAAGCTTTTTTTGTCTACTCTTGCCCGGCAGCCCGGATACGTAAAAAGTGCTTTCGGTTCCGATCCAAAAACAAGTGTATCTTCTACAAATGTATAAAAAAGCGGTTTAACACCAAATGAATCACGATATAATAACAGTTTTTCATGAAACTCATCAAAAATTGCAAAAGCAAAAATGCCATCCAGCTTTTTGACAAAATCTGTACCATAATATAAAAAAGAAAGCAAGACAACCTCTGTATCAGATGTTGTTTCAAACTGTTCTCCCCGTTGTATCAGTTCATTACGAAGCTCTTTTGTATTATATAATTCTCCGTTATATATAATCACATAGCGATATCCATTCCTTTGGCGGATCATTGGCTGAGAACCTGCTTTTAAATCCCTGATCGACAGACGAGTATGTGCCAGGCCACACTCTTTTGCTAAAAAAGTTCCGTTTTCATCCGGTCCGCGGCTGTATAGTCGCACTTTCATCTGATTTAGTATATGATCATATCGGGGAAACTCTTTACAATAATCTTTCTGTGTTGAAAAAAAGCCCGCAATTCCACACATAAAAAGCACCACCTGTTTTTTTTCATTGTATGATGAATCCAAACAGAAGGTGCCTGTTTATCCGTGATAAGAAAATCAGGAAAGTTCCTCTAATATCGAATGGCCGATCGTGCCTTCCGGCATCGGTACATTAAAGTTCTTTGCAATCGTTGCTCCGATCACGGCAAAGGTGTCCTGCTCCTCAATTGGCTTTCCTTGCTTCATCGATGGAGAATACGCAATAAAAGGTACTTTTTCTCTCGTATGATCCGTGCCTGTATACGTTGGATCATTCCCGTGATCCGCAGTAATGATCAAAAGATCATCGTTTCTCATGACTTCTAATAATTCGCCAAGCTTTTTATCAAAGCGTTCAATCTCCTGTCCATAGCCGATCGGATTGCGACGATGTCCCCAAAGTGCATCAAAGTCAACTAAATTAGTATAGCAAAGACCTTTAAAGTCCGATCTTGCTTTTTCGATCGTTTGTTCCATACCATGCACCGAGCTTTTTGACTTATTTGATTCTGTTAAACCTTCACCATCAAAGATATCATAGATCTTCCCTACCGAGATCACATCATATTTCTCTTCCTTTAATGCATTTAACACCGTTTTTGAAAATGGCTTTAATGCATAATCATGACGATTGGAAGTCCGTACAAACTCACCTTTCTTCTTGCCCACATAAGGTCTGGCGATCACACGTCCTACCTTCCATTCATCTTTCATCGTCAGCTTTCTTGCAATCTCACAATAATGATAGAGATTTTCAAGTCCCATTGTTTCTTCATTGCCACAGATCTGCATAACGGAATCTGCAGAAGTATATACGATCAGATGTCCTTTTTGAATTTCTTCTTCTCCAAGTTCATCTAAGATCACGGTTCCACTTGCACTTTTGTTGCCAATGACTTTTCTTCCGGTCTCTTTTTCTAATTCTTTGATCAGTTCATCCGGGAAACCATTCTCTGTAAAAGTAATAAAAGGCTTTGTAATATATAGCCCCATCATCTCCCAATGTCCTGTCATCGTATCTTTGCCAAGACTTCTTTCGCGAAGCTTTGTATAGACACCAAGTGGCTGTTCCACCGGCTCAACCCCCGGAATCGAATGCAAATTTGCCATTCCAAGTTTTTGCAAATTAGGAATTTGCATGGTTCCCATCTTTTCCCCAATGTGTCCAAAGGTATCAACACCAATATCCCCATACTCTTTCGAATCCGGCATAGCACCAACCCCAAGTGAATCCAAAACGATCACAAAAATTCTCTGATACATTACTCTCTACCTCCTCTCGTAAAATATACCATATCTTCATATACCACTCCCGATCATATCGGTTATGACCTGCTATCTTTTCTGCATACGAATAGCAGCCATTTATTCTATAATATCTTCATTGGTCATCAGACTCGAAACAGATGACCGGTATTCCATCAGTTTATCGGTCTTTTTAATCTTTTTTAAGTATTTCTCATAATTGGTAAAATACGGTGCCATATAGATCCATATTTCCTTCATTTTAAATAATGCATGAATATCCGCAGACATCACTTTCCGATATTCTTCTAACAGACAGTCTAAAAACTCTTTTAATCTCTTTTTCGAACGTGTTCTGTTCTCTGTCAGACTGCCATCTGCCGCTTGCATGATAAAGCCGGGTTTTGCGATCAAGCCTCTTCCTATCATTATATTTTTCATTGCGGGATATTCTTTTTCTAATGCTGTAACCGCCTGAAGTGACCGGATCTCACCATTAAACGTAATCGGATTTTTGCTGTGCTCATAGGCATACTTAAAAATTTCCGGGTGGATCTTTTCTTTGTAAAACTCCTGTCTGGTACGCGGATGTATGATCAGTTCGCGGATCGGATATTCATTATATATCGCAAGCAGACGATGGAATTCTTCGGGTTCATACATTCCGATCCTTGTCTTGATCGAGATTGCATAATCCGCTTTTTGAAAAATCTCTTCTAAAAACGATTGCAATTTTTCCGGCTGGTCTAGAAAGCCTGCTCCTCTTCCTTTTGAAACAACGGTTCCCGATGGACAGCCTAAATTCAGATTGATCTCTCGATAACCTAATTCTTTTAACTGGGCAGCAGCCTGTAAAAAGTTTTCAGTCTTATTGGTCAATAATTGTGGTACAAGATCGATATTCAGATTGTTTTCCGGCAAAATATCACGAAGTTCTTTCTTCTTCATGATCCCCCGATCTCTCGTTACAAGAAACGGACTGTAGTACCGGTCGATCCCACCATAATATTCCTGATAGGTATTACGGTAAATATATCCTGTAATCCCTTCTAACGGAGCAAATGTGATCCGCACAGTCATACCTCCTTTCCTGTCACATGTCATATAAAAAGTAAAACTATCAAACAAAAATTCTGCAAATTATTTTTCCTCTACTTCTTCTGCCTTTTTAGCTGCTCTGTGCGAGACCTGATCAGATACCGATTTATCACAAAGAATCGGTAACGCATATTGATGGTTTTTCATTGTTACCTCTTTGCAAAGTCCGCCATCTTCTCCGTCCAAAGTCCATTGTACTTCATCATCACAGATGATCTTAATCTCACTGCTGCTAAACTGAAGCATTCTGTCGGAATCAAATTTCTTTGACATCAAACCGTTTAATGCTGCCTGTAATTCCAGCGGATTATGGATTTCTTTGATAAATAACGCTTCGAATTTACCATCATCCATCATAATATTCATCTTGCTGTATGCCTTGTATCCGGCTACAGAAACTGAATTACTGACTAGTCCTAAGATAAAATTATCCTCTATCTCATTGCCATCATAGATAATCTTCATATGATGTGCTTTGATCTCTGCAATATGCTTTAATGCCTCTATAAAATAAGCAGCTTTTCCAAGAGCATTTTTCCACTCCTGCGGTGTCTGGTACGATACTTCCGTAAAGGCACCAAAACCGCATACATATGTAAAATAACGATCATTAAACTGACCAAGATCACAGCGAAATACACTGCCCTGTGTAATCAGCTGTGCTGCCTTTTTCATGATCTTTGGAATCTTCAAGCTTGAAGCGAAATCATTGACCGTCCCTGCAGGAATATAACCACAGATTGGTTTTTTTGTAATATTCATATAACCTGTTGCTACTTCGTTCATCGTTCCATCTCCACCGGAACATACAATATAATCATATTCCTCGCCGCGCTCTTGGACAATATTTGTCGCATCTTCCGGTCCCTGTGTCGCAAAGATCGTAATTTCGAATCCGGATTTGCAAAATATCTGAACAATATCTGATAATTTATTCTTAATCTGTTCTTTTCCTGCCATCGGATTATAAATAAAAAGCATTCTTTTCAAGCCGGTATCCTCCTTTTTTACTTCTCACTTTGAATAAACATAGCATCTCCGAAAGAGAAAAAACGGTATTTCATCTCAACAGCTTCTTTATAGGCTGCCATAATATTCTCTTTACCCGCAAGAGCCGAAACAAGCATTAACAAAGTTGATTCCGGCAGATGAAAGTTTGTGATCAGACAATCCAATACCTTAAACTGATAGCCCGGATAGATAAAGATACTGGTATCCCCTTCCTTTGCTTCCACAATTCCCTGCTCATTTGCAGCAGACTCGATCGTACGACAGCTTGTCGTTCCGACACAGATCACGCGGTTTCCTTTTTTCTTTGTATCATTAATGATATCTGCCGCTTCTTTTGTCACTCGATAATATTCCGTATGCATATGATGATTTGCCACATCATCGACTTTTACCGGACGGAATGTTCCAAGACCGACATGCAATGTGACATGAGCGATTCGAATTCCTTTTTTCTTAATATCTTCTAACAGTTCTTTTGTAAAATGAAGTCCTGCTGTCGGTGCAGCAGCAGAACCTTCGTATTTGGCATAAACCGTCTGGTAGCGGTTTTTGTCCTTTAATTCATGTGTGATATATGGCGGAAGTGGCATTTGACCAAGCTGGTCCAATATCTCTTCGAAAATTCCGTCATATTCAAATTGGATCAGACGATTGCCTTCTTCCACAACTTCTAAAACCTGTGCTTTTAAGAGTCCATTGCCAAAGCTTAATCGCACTCCCGGTCTTGCTTTCTTCCCCGGTTTAACTAAAGTTTCCCAGATGTTATTTTCTTTTCGTTTTAACAAAAGGACTTCGACCTTACCACCTGTTTCTTCTCTTTCTCCGATCAGTCTTGCCGGAATTACCTTCGTATCATTGATCACTAAGCAGTCTCCTTCATGAAGATAATCAATAATATGATGAAAATCGGTATGTGTTTTTTCTCCGGTTTCTTTATTTAAAACCATTAACTTAGATGAAGCTCTGTCTGTCAATGGATCCTGAGCGATCAATTCTTCCGGTAGATCATAATAAAAATCTGCTGTTTTCATAAGTTTTTCTTCCTCATTTCTGAACCATTTTTCAAAAAAGCTATATACAAGTACATTTTGCGAACCTGTATACAGCTTTTTAGAATTTTTCTATTATTTATTCCATAGCATGATCGTCTTACCCATGCTCTTATGAATATCTGTCTCAAATGCTTTGTTCATATCTTCAATAGATCTGACTTCAACCTGTGCTCCGACAATATTTCTTAAATAGCCGATAATTTCAGGATGTTCCTTATATAGCTCTACTGTCTTTAAGAAATCTTCTCTGCCGCTTCGGCTGCTTCCAAAAATTCGCAGGCCTTTTTCTAAGACCATACGTGTATTGATCGGAACCGGATATTCTGATACCCCCAGAATAGAAATCGTTCCTTCCGGCTGGATATGATCAATGATCTGGTTGATCGCCTGCTGTGATGCAGCCCCACCGACACATTCAAATGCATGATCAATATAGAGATCATCCGGGATATCCGATACGGAAAAAGTATCATCCGCAAAAGAGAAACCGGATAATTTCTCCTGATCCACACCAAGAATATATAATTTGGTATTTGGAAACATTGCTTTAAAAAAGATTGCCGTAATATAACCAAGGTTACCATCGCCCCAGATACCTACTGCTTTTCTTCTCTTATGGGCGATCGAATCAAAACGACGGATTGCATGAACGCTGACAGATACTAACTCTGTAAATGCTGCGATCACTTTATCGATGGAATCGTCTACAGGCACAACGCGGTCAATATCCAATGCAACATGCTCCTGCATAAAACCATCAAATCCACTGGCACGGAATTTGCTGGAACGCAGATAGTTTTCTGCGATCACTTCATCCTTTTCGCATGGTGTATTCGGAATCATGATCACCGTATCACCACATTGATAGGTTCCTGTCGGATCATATAAAACTTCACCGAGACCTTCATGGATCAATGCCATTGGCAGTTTTTCCTTTAATACTTCTGCCGGACGCACCCCCTGATAATAACGCTGGTCGGCATGACAGATCGACAGATGGGTTGGTCTGACAACGATCTGTCCTGCATGCAGGTCAATATCATTAAATTCTACTTCAAAACGTCTGGGTGCAACCAGACGATATACTGTATTTAACATAGCCTGCCCCTCCGTTTATTTCTTTTTCTGATCCTGGATCAAAGATTCTGCCACACGCAGATCATAAGGATATGTGATCTTAATATTAAAGACTTCACCCTGTACCAGATAAACTTTTTCACCTTTGATTACAAAGATCTTGGATGCATCGGTCAGGATTTCTTTCTCATCGTCTGTTAATGACTCATACAGATCTTTTAACTTCTTCGCTTTGAAAGTCTGTGGTGTCTGTCCCTGATACATCTTAGAACGATCCGGTACAGAAGAGATCACATCTCCTCCCTGGCTCTCTACGATCGTATCTGTTGCAGGAATAACCGTATCAACCGCACCATATTTAATACCGTATTTGATATTTTCTTCAATAATACGATAGGTTAAGAATGGACGAACGGAATCATGTGTTACGATCAAAGTATCATCGTCCAGACCATATTCACTTTCAATATAGCGGATGGAATTCATGATCGTTTCGTTTCGTGAACTGCCACCTTCTAATACAACAACCTGCGATGCCATTTCTCCAAGGTATTTATCTACTAGCTTCTTCGTATTCTCTACCCAAGGCTTTGGACAAAGCACGATCAGCTTGGCAAAAGCATCATGTACGATAAATTTCTCAATCGTATGAATGATGATCGGCTTATCTCCTACTTTTAAATACTGCTTTGGTTTTTCTACATTGCCCATACGGCTTCCAATTCCACCTGCTAAAATTACTCCGAATACCATTTTTTCCTCCTTTGATCCTGCCTGCTGACAAGACTATTTGTTCTCATTAATATAATTGATCAAGCCCTCTGCTTTGATGATCTTTTGCATGAAAGGAGGGAATGCCTGACCTTTATATTCCGTTCCTTTTGTCTTATCATAGATCATTCCGCTATCAAAATCAATCTCTACAGTATCACCGGCTTCAATTGCTTTTGCGGCTTCAGGACATTCAATGATCGGTAAACCAATATTAATGGCATTACGATAAAAAATACGTGCAAATGTTTCTGCGATCACACAGCTGATACCGGATGCTTTAATCGCGATCGGTGCATGCTCTCTTGAAGAACCGCATCCAAAGTTCTTGTTTGCAACCATGATATCACCTTTTTTTACTCTTTTGACAAAATCAGGATCAATATCTTCCATACAGTTCTTTGCTAATTCTGCAGGATCTGATGAATTCAGATATCTTGCAGGAATAATGACATCAGTATCTACATTATCACCATATTTATGTACAGTACCACATGCTTTCATATTTTACCTCTTTTCCGCAGTGTCTTTTTCTTCTGCAATCTGCACCACACTGCTCCTACAGATCACGCTATGTTCTTCTATTACAGTCCAAGCTCTGATGGCTGTGAAATCTTTCCGGTTACAGCACTTGCAGCCGCTACAGCCGGGCTTGCCAAATAAACTTCTGACTCAACATGTCCCATACGACCAACGAAATTACGGTTTGTTGTAGAAACCGCTCTTTCTCCTTTTGCAAGGATACCCATATGTCCTCCCAGACATGGACCACAGGTTGGAGTACTTACAATGGCTCCTGCATTGATAAATGTCTGTACCAGACCTTCTTCGATCGCCTGCAAATAAATTGCCTGTGTTGCAGGGATCACGATAACACGGATACCAGGTGCTACTTTACGGTCTTTTAAGATCTTAGCAGCCACTCTGAGGTCTTCGATACGTCCATTCGTACAAGAACCGATCACTACCTGGTCGATCTTTACTTCTCCGGCTTCACTTACAGTCTTTGTATTCTCAGGCAGATGTGGGAATGCGACTGTCGGTTCAAGCTTTGACAGATCAATCGTGATCGTTTCATCATAAACCGCATCTTCATCTGCTTCATAAACCGTATATGGCTTCTTTGAATGTTCTTCCATATAAGCGATCGTCTTATCGTCTACCGGGAAGATACCATTCTTAGCACCTGCTTCGATCGCCATATTTGCAATTGCAAAACGATCATCCATAGAAAGATTGGCAACACCATCTCCTGTAAATTCAAGTGAGCGGTATAGTGCACCGTCGACACCGATCGTACCGATCAGATGAAGGATCACATCTTTACCGCTTACCCACTTTGAAGGCTTACCGGTCAAAACAACCTTAATGGCAGAAGGCACTTTAAACCATGCCTGTCCTGTGATCATTCCACAACCCATGTCTGTACTTCCTACTCCTGTAGAAAATGCTCCTAATGCCCCATAAGTACAAGTATGAGAATCCGCACCAATACAGGTCTCACCAGCTACGATCAAGCCTTTTTCCGGTAACAGTGCATGTTCGATACCCATCTGTCCTACTTCAAAATAATTTGTAATATCATGCTCTTTTGCATATTCTCTGACACATTTGCAATGCTCGGCTGATTTGATATCCTTGTTCGGTGCAAAATGATCCGGCACCAGTGCAATCTTATCTTTGTCAAAAACAGTCTTTTTATTCAGTTTCTCAACTTCGTGAATTGCTACCGGTCCTGTAATATCATTTGCCAGTACCAGATCCAGATCGGCCTCGATCAACTGACCTGCCACTACATGATCCAATCCGGCATGTGCAGCTAAAATTTTCTGCGTCATTGTCATTCCCATAATATATCCTCCATTCTGTATAAAACACTTTCCTATAGACTTATTTTAATTCGGCTTTTTCAGACTTTTATAAATAAGATCTACTGTTCTCTGACTACTCTTACCATCTTTTCCGTCAAAGAAACGATCTCTAAACGGTGCGATCTTTTCCGATTCAAAATCACCTTTCTTTACAGCCTCGATCAATTCATCAAAATGATATACGATCTTGCCCGGAACAAATGTCTCAAACTCATAATAAAATCCTCTGGTTGCAATATACTGTTCAAGATCAAAACCATAAAACAGCATAGGAATTTCTAACAGAGAGGCTTCAAATACAACCGATGAATAGTCAGTTACTAAAAGATCTGTTACAAAAAGAAGATCATTTAATTCTGAATTCGTTGACAGATCAATAATATAATCCTGATATTTCGGATCGATCGTATTACGGTTGTGCACAAAAGGATGATGCTTCACGATGATCGCATACTCTTCTCCTAATGCCTCATACAACGCATTGACATCAAAAAGTTCTGTCGGATAATAACCGCTGTTCTTTCCATTACCACGAAATGTCGGCGCAAATAACAATATCTTTTTGTCTTTGAGTTTTGGATATTTCTCATAAAACTCTTTGGTAACTTTTTCTTTATACGCTTTATCAAAGAAAATGTCCGTACGTGGCACACCGGTTGCAACAACCTTTTCGATTGGAAGACCGAAACCTTCTGCATAAAACTTTCGGATCTCGTCAGAACTTACTGTCGCATAATCATAATTTCTATGATTCGGACTCTTTAAGTTCTGTCCTCCTTTCTTACCCATACGGCTGCATCCAAACGTTTTAAATGCACCACATGCATGCCACAACTGGATCAGAGTGTTGCCTTTTCTTCGTGGCAATTTAAATAAAAGCTCCATATAATCATCGACTAAAATTACTTTTGCATTGGCAAGATAATAGCCGATCGCAAGCATATTTTTAAAGCTCATATGACGCACATCACGATCATCCAATACAAAACGGATATCCAGATTTTTGTCATTCTTTAACAGACTATAAACAAATTCAAAATTACCGCTTAAATCTGTTCGTCTGTTTGATAAAAAGACAATACGGTTATCTTTGATCTTACATCTTGCCGCAAAGCGGTTTACTACATGCATGATTGCTAACTTTGCCGGAAGGATACCAAGACGTATCTTGCAAAAACGCACCATACGGAAACGGAGATGTTTGACAAAATAACTTATTTTCTTTCTTGCATTGATCTTTTCTTCTCTTGGCAATATACCGATCACTGTCAACAGACCGTCTATTATAAAGACAGGAAGCAGACAAATCGAAACCAATAATAAGATCAGTCTCCAGATCACAACAACGACACCTTTGATCTTTTTGATCACCTTCTTTGCTGCCGATGGCTTCTTTACACCAAATCTGGCACAAAGATCGATCTTTCCATTCTCCTGATCAAATAAGATATTATAATGACGACTGGAAATTCCTTTCATTCCTTCAAAATCTTTGCCGACTAACTCTCCATATTGATGTTTTGCAACATCACCGAGCGTAAACGGTACATTCTGGTAGGTATCGTCTCCATACATCACTTCGAATGTAACCGTGATCTTTTGACCTAAAGGTTCATTAAAGAAAATATCACGCACTTCATAATGATACTGTGCATAGATCATAAAGTCACCATTTCGTTCCGTATACGACTGCACAGCCAAAGGTACACGACGTGTCTGTGTTCCGCTGTCAAAAATCACGGTCACTTTCGGATTATGTACCCTGCTGTCATATTTTCCTTTTACAACGGCAGATATCCATAAAGTCCAGCCTTCAAATTCAACCTGCTCCACTGTAAATTTGATTTTCTGCATCCAATTTCACCTCATTATTTCGCAACTTGATAAGACATTATATCATTCAATGCCACATTATATCATTTTACAATATTTCTTTTTTGATGTCTATACTTTTATTTTTGAAATCAGATCAGGCGTGTCAATGCCTCTTTCTTTCCCCAGATACAGCCCTCTACACATTGAAAATCATCAAAACCGCATCTTGCACAGGGACGATTCTGCTCTAATATACTTTCCAATCGCTTCTGATTGGCTTTTGAAAGATTTTGCCGGTTTTTTTCAAACTTCTCGATCATATGCATCGTATCTAACATAATTTCAAGCTGTGCTCTGCCACACATTCTTTCTTTGCATTTGACAACGAAATCTTCAAAAAGTCCCTGCTCGGTAACTTCAACCAATGTTCCCTGCGGATAGACTTCTTTTATCAGTTCCATATCGGCAAGCCATTCTTTCTCAAGGCCGGTTCCTTTTAGGATCGGTGGTACAAAAAAGCCATATTCGGATGCATCTTTTCCGCCAAAGTTGATCTTTACTCTGGTCGTCCTATGACGCTGCTCCTGTGCAACCTGTGCAAAACTTGCATAAAAGACAGATGTATAGACATCTCCGTAATATTCTGCATTCTTATCGTATTCTCCGGTTGCCTGTACCGGAAGGAAACGAAAATAATCATTTTTGATATCGTGAAAATTCGCTTTTCCTACAACACCAAGCAAGGCTTCATATAAAGCACCCACTTCTTTGCACAAACGCCGGTTAAAACCGCCTTCCATATGTTCTAACTTTGCTTCCATCTTCTTTGCAAAGTCCATTACATAGAAAATATTACGAAATGGCAAAGAATATACCATCGTTGTCTCACAAAAAACAGATATCATATAACGTGCATTTTCATATGCCAGTTTATCAATTTCTTTTTCTTTTAGGCGTTCTCCGTATTTATTTGTAATCTCGGTTACAAAAATATCATGCCACTTCTGATACAGGCGGCTCTCTTCTTTTGTCTCAGGATGCATCGTTGTATAACGGGCACTCTTTTCGGATGTATTGGAAATACCAATTGAATTCAAAAGCATCGCAATCATCTTCGGGCAGGTGATCTCCATATTGATCATGCCATGCTGAAAAACGGAATGATGTCCGTTCTTTGCAGTTCCTAAAGCTCTTTTCATGGCTTTTTCTTCCGGCTGGGTACGTATCGTTGCATATCCTTCTTTTGCATAACAGGTTCCTGCAAACTTGCCACTCATCAAAGTCTGTTCATCATTCAGCTGCTGTGCTGTCATGTTATTGATTTCTTTTGTTGCTGCTATTGTTTCTATTTTGATCATACAAATCCTCACTTCTTAATTTTTCTCAAGATTGTTCCATTATATCAAATTTTATCCCTAACAACAATCTCTTACTTGCTTTTCGCTGTAAATCATGTATAATTTTTATAATCTCTATCGTGTAATGGAAGTATGATAAGATACAAAAACGAATCAGAAAGGAACAACCTGCATTAATATATATGTAGGAAAGAAACAGGAAAAAACAATGAATACTATTGAAGAGATCCAAAAGTTAAAAAAGGAAAAAAATGCTGTTATTTTAGCACATTATTATGTAGACGGTGAAGTACAGGCAATTGCTGACTATGTGGGCGATTCTTATTATTTAAGCAAACTTGCTACAACGCTTTCTGAGGATACAATCATCTTTTGCGGTGTTAATTTCATGGGAGAAAGTGCAAAACTCCTTAATCCAAAGAAAAAAGTGATCATGGCAGACGAATATGCGGACTGTCCGATGGCACATATGGTTGATATTGATACCATTGAGCAGGTTCGGCAGGAAAATCCCGATGTGTGTGTCGTCTGTTATGTCAACTCTACAGCACAGATCAAAGCACATAGTGATGTCTGTGTAACTTCCTCTAATGCTGTCCGAATTGTGAAAGCTCTTCCACAATCTAAGATCTTTTTTATTCCGGACAATAACCTTGGTCATTATGTTGCCTCGCAGCTTCCCGAAAAAACATTTATTTTCCATGATGGTTTCTGCCATGTACATAAAAGCATTCATTTAGAAAATGTGCTTGCTGCTAAAGAAGCACATCCGGAAGCACTTATATTAACACATCCGGAATGTACACAGGATGTATTAGAACATTCTGATTTTATCGGAAGTACTTCTGAAATCATTGATTTTGCGACAAAAGATTCTCATGATACCTACATCATCTGTACTGAAATGGGTATTTTTTACGAACTCAGTCAAAAGAACCCTGACAAGAAGTTTTACAGTGTCGGTCACAGACAGTTCTGTCCTAATATGAAGCGTATCAGCTTAGATAAAGTGCTTTTAGCACTTCGGAATCTTTCACCGGAAGTCTGTCTTGATCAGGATATCGCCGATCTTGCAAAACGTCCTTTAGAGCAGATGTTACATTATGCGAAATAAAATTACTCTCCGGCACAAATATTGTAAACATAAAACCGGCTTTCCTATAGGGAATTATAATTCATAGATGGCCATCAAAAAAGAGGTATTACTGCTTATTGCAATAATGCCTCTTTTTCGTTTCCATTTTCCATATACTGTACCGCTTTGCATATTCTGTTATATACAATCTGACATATTGTCTTCGAATTCAATTCCTTATATTCTTCATAATACATTGGTTTTAAATAGACAACTTTTGTTTCAATCTTTCTGAGAGACCAAAGATCAAATACCTTCCATGAATCAACTAATGCTACCGGTACGATCGGTGCTTTTGCTTTCATTGCACTTTTAAAGCAGCCGGGTTTGAATGCGTCTACCCGGTTTTGGTTACGATGCTCATATCCACCGGATGGAAAAATAATAAATTTTCTTCCCTGTTTTACTTCTTTGGCAATCTCATTAATAATCCCTGCAGCCTGCCGAAGATCATCTAACTTCAAACGTTTTCCCTGTACAAGATCAATAAACTGGCGAACAAGCGGTCCATGCGACCTTGCATCATCCATAACCACAGAACATGGTTTTTCATGAGAAAGCATAATGCCTAATGCATCATATTTCCCCTGATGATTAGCAAACATAACATATCCGTTCTCAGAATCAGGAATATTTTCTTTGCCATATGCTGTTGTATGAATTCTGCCTGTATGGTTCATCAGACGGATTACGTGTTGATCATATTCATATCGAAACTTTTCAGAATACTTTTCAGGATGTCTTGCATAATAGTCCATAACCGGGATCATCCATGCACGATATAAATTTCCTAAGATCACATAACCGAAACATAACAATTTCTTCACCTTTTCTTTCTATATATTGCTCTTTGTATTTTTTAATTTAACATATATTGTATTCTTTTCTTCTGTCGCACTCTTTTTGAATCGTACTTCTCCTATAATGCCGTTTAAGAAACGCCAATAAATATTCAAAGCCGAAAAAACTCAAAGAATACTCTATCATACAACATTCCTTTTTACAACCAAATCACATATTCTTTACGTTTTTTTTACATTCCGCTCCATACAGCACACACAAAACCATCTGCCATTTTCTTTTCTCTATTACCAGGCATTTCTTTCGTGTGTGTCAGTCATCAGCCAGATTGCCTAACAAACCTGCCCTGTTATATCCCGGGTTTCCTTTACTTCCCTTTCAAAAAAAGCTATAATATGAGCAAAGAATTATATTGTAACAGAAAGGACAGACATGGAATGTCTGAATGAAATCTTATGGCATTTGATGGAATTGTAATTGCAAATCTCGCAAAAGAGTTAAATCATAAATTAGCAGACGGACGAATCACAAAAATCGCACAGACAGAATCTGACAAGCTGCTTTTAACGATCAAAAAGAGTATTTCCTCTCCTGAACAAAAGACGATCCGTACACAGAACCGTTTAGTTATCTCTGTCAATCCAAGCCTCCCGCTTTTGTATCTGACACAGGAAAATCAAAATGCTCCTTTACAGGCACCGACTTTTTGTATGGTACTTCGCAAACATTTGAATAATTGCAAGATCAACCTGATCGAACAGATCGGTTTAGAGCGTGTCCTTTGTATGCATTTAGAGCATCTGAATGAAATGGGGGATTATTGCCGCAAAAAACTTTATATCGAATTAATGGGCAAACACAGCAATATTATTTTTTGCGATGAAAATGACCAGATCATCGACAGCATCAAACATATCTCTGCATTAGTCAGCTCAGTTCGTGAAGTACTTCCGGGACGACAGTATTTCATTCCAAATACATTAGATAAATATGATCCTTTGACGATTTCCGAAGACGACTTTTACGCAAAGGTTCTCTCCCGTCCTATGCCGCTTGACAAAGCAATCTATCGGACATTGACCGGATTTAGTTCTGTTATGGCAAATGAACTTTTATATCGTGCTTCTTTATCCGACTGTTCCAATGCTTCTGAGCTTTCCGGCGATGCGAAAAAGCATCTATATCGAAACTTTTTAGAAATGATCGAGCAGATCAAGACGGGTGATTTTTCGCCCAATATCATTTATAAAGAAGAAACACCGGTTGAGTTTGCGAGTCTGTCCCTGACAGAATATGCTTCTTCCGGGGACTATACGATTCATCCTTATCAAGAAGCCAGCCGGATGCTTTTTGATTATTATCATACAAAAGAAGCTTTAGGACGTATCCACCAAAAGTCAGCCGATCTGCGTCGTATCACACATACTGCCCTAGAGCGCAGCCAGAAGAAATATGATTTGCAGCTAAAACAGCTTAACGATACGAAAAAGCGGGACAAATATAAAGTTTATGGAGAGCTTTTAACAACCTATGGCTATGAATTAAAAGGTGGAGAAAAAAGCCTGACCTGTGATAATTATTATACCAACGAACCGATTACGATTCCTTTGGACGAAAATAAAAGTGCTGTTGAAAATGCGAAACGCTATTTCGAAAAATACGCCAAATTAAAAAGAACATTTGAAGCTTTAACCGAACAGACTAAAGAAACAAAAGAAGAGATTGACCACTTAAACTCGATCAGCAATGCATTGGATATTGCACGAGAGGAAGAAGATCTTGCAGCGATACGAAAAGAGTTAAGCGATACCGGATATGTCCGTCATCATTTCCAAAAAGGAAAACAAAATACAAGAAAAGCACCAAAGAGCAAACCCCTCCATTATATCTCTTCCGATGGTTTTCATATGTATGTGGGCAAAAATAATTATCAAAATGACGAGTTGACTTTTAAGTTTGCAACCGGTAATGACTGGTGGTTTCACGCGAAAGCGGCTGCCGGCTCTCATGTCATTGTAAAAACAGAAGGCAATGAACTTCCTGACCGCACCTTTGAAGAAGCCGCACACCTTGCAGCACATTATTCCAAAGCCAGAGAACAGGAAAAAGCCGAAATCGATTACGTGCAAAAAAAACATATTAAGAAGCCAAATGGTGCAAAACCGGGCTTTGTTGTATATTATACAAACTATTCAATGACGATTTCTACCGATATTACCGGAATTGAAGAAGCCGAATAAAAATGCAAAAAAGGCATTTTTATTGAAGTTCCACTCTCCATGAGTAATCGTCTATACATCGAAAGAATTTCGACTGCAACAATAACACGATAACACCAATAGAAAAGAGGATGCATATGATCTTATCAGACAATCACGTACACACATTTTTTTCTGCTGACAGCGAAGCATCAATCGAATCCCACTTGCTAAAGGCAAAAGAAAAACATTTTACATCCATCTGTTTTACAGACCATATGGATTATGAGGTTTTTTTGCCGGAAAATAACGTTGAATTTACTTTTTTGCCGGATGATTATTTTGCAACATTAAGAAATTTGCAAAAGCAATATAATGACCTTGAAATCCGGATTGGTGTCGAACTTGGCTTAAAAGATTCGATTTTTTCGAAAGCTCTTTCGCTTACCAAAGAATATCCTTTTGATTTTGTGATCGGATCAACGCATGTGATTGGCGATTACGATCCTTATTATATGGACTATTGGGAAAACTTTGGAGAAAAAGAAGGAATACGTCATTATTACGAAACTACTTGCGAAAATGTTTTACGTGGTTATGATTTTGATGTATATGGTCATATTGACTATGTGATCCGCTATGCCCCTACATTAAAAAAAGCGAAAAAAGAAGGGAAAGATCTCGAGTCCCTGATTGAGCAGTTTATGACTGATAATATGGAATGTATCGAACAGATTTTAAAAGAACTGATCAAATGCGGTCACGGTATTGAAGCCAATTCAGGCGGCTATCTTGCCGGTCTTTCTCATCCCAATCCTCATGAAAAGATTCTTGCTTTGTATCATGACTTAGGCGGTGAGATTCTAACGATCGGTTCGGATGCCCACGATGCCATCAACTTAGGAAATGCTTTTGATAAGCTTCCGGCATTATTACAGCAATGTGGCTTTTCACACTATACGATCTTTAGAGACCGTTCTCCTGTCTTCCTGCCACTCTCATGATACATTCACTTGTTTTCCTTTGCAGAATACATGAGTAACACAATTTTTAAGAACAACGTATGACAAGTAAGCAATACTTGGATCTTTGAGTTATCATTACTTACCTGCATTCACAATGCAAAAGATTCTACACTCTGCTTGTTACGCAATTACGAAAACTCTCTTAATTGTGCAACAAGCTCTTTTAAAGTTTCTACAAAATAAGTCATCTCTTCTAATGTATTTTCTACCCCCAGTGAAATACGGATCGTTCCTCTTGCATACTCTTCAGGGAGTCCGATCGCCTGTAATACATGGGAAATGCTTTTTTCAGAAGAAGTACATGCTGATCCGCCTGACACACAGATGCCTTCCATATCAAGAAAAAGAATCAGCGACTGGCTTTCAATCCCACGAAAACCAAACGAAACATTTGCATCCAAACGGTTCTCTAATGAACCATTTAAGACAACATCCGGTATCTCTTTTAAAATCCGATCGATCAGGTAATTTCTTAACGAAAGTAACTTTTCATGATTTTCTGACAGATTGTGCATTCCGATCGAAACTGCTTTCGCCATTCCAACGATCCCTGCTACATTTTCCGTACCGGCTCTTCTCTTTCTTTCCTGATTTCCTCCATGTAAAAGCGAAGGCAATGCGATGTTTTCTCTTACATATAAAAAACCGGTTCCTTTTGGTCCTTGAAACTTATGTGCACTTACACTTAAAAGATCGATTGACTGTTTTACGACATCGATCGGTTCATGAAGATACGCTTGCACTGCATCTGTATGAAACACAATATGTTTTTTCCTTGCAAGTTCTCCGATACGTTCAACCGGCTGCAGTGTTCCAATTTCGTTATTTGCATACATGATACTGATCAATATCGTATCCGGCCGGATATTTCTTTCCACGTCTTCTACCGATACGCAGCCATCATGATCAACCGGAAGATATGTGATCTCATATCCCTTTTTTTCAAGATATTGGCAGGTTCGAAGGATTGCATGATGTTCGATCGTACTTGTAATGATATGCTTTCGCTGTTCTTTTTTTAATCTTGCCATTCCAACTAATGCCCAATTATCGGCTTCCGTACCGGAACCGGTAAAGAAAATTTCTTCCGGCTTCGCATGAATACTGTCTGCGATCACTTTCCTTGCACGTTCTAACATCAGACGGGAATCAGCTGCAAATTCATAACTTCCGGAAGGATTGGAATAGACATCCTGAAAAAAAGGCAGCATTTCTTTTATCACTTCAGGATGCGTCGCTGTTGTAGCGGCATGGTCCAGATATAACATCACAATCCCTCTCTTTCTGGTTTTTTGTACCATTATTTTATGCCTATATCATATTCTATGAATGCAAGGAATTTTTGTGTATGTAAAAGCAGGGATTTTTTATGTCCCAATTGCATAAAATGTTTTTTATAGAATGTTTAGGACGCAATCTGCTGTTCCGGAAATGGAGCTTTTTATGCGTTATCTGAAAAATCAAGTCATACAGGGAACTTTGATCTTAACGATTGCCGGGTTTATCACGCGACTGATCGGATTTGTCTATCGTGTCTATCTTTCTGATACGATCGGTTCCCGCCTGCTTGGTGTGTACCAGCTGATCTTCCCGGTTTATGGCATTTGCTTTACTATTTATGCTTCCGGTATCCAGACAGCTATTTCGCAAAAAATTGCTTCGATCACAGAAGATTCTGATGCATCTGTGATAAAACGTCATAAGAAAGAATTGTCTTATTTTAAAACAGGTCTTTTTGCCTCGCTTTTTCTCGCATTTGTTCTGTCTTTTTTCGTCTTTGGCTTTGCCGATCGGATTGCAAGCCATCTGTTACTCGAAAAAAGCTGTACAGTCTATTTAAAGATTCTTTGCACTCTTTTTCCTTTTTGTGGAATTTCAGCTTGTATCAACGGATTTTTTTATGGAAAAAAAGAAGCAAAATACCCAGCTGTCTCACAGATTGTTGAACAGCTTTCCCGCGTTTTTATTGTGATATTACTTTGTACTTTTTTGCCATACTCTGCTTTGATCAACTCCTATTTTGCTGTATGCGGTCTGGTATTTGGCGAGATCATGGCTTCTGTCTACAACATGATCCGTTTTGGACTTGCGCAAAAAGAGTTTATAAAGTGCCATTCAGACAAAAATACACCATTTCATACTACCGTTTTTTCAAAATCCTCTTTTCCGGACACTACTCCTTTGGAAACTGAACCAAAAACAAAACAAAAACTTTCACGCTCCCTTTCTTTTCCTGCCAAAGCAACTTTAAAACAAAAACATACTATCAAAAACTCTTTGCTTTTTTTAGCTATTACTTTAACCGGAACAAAATTAATCCTATCTATCTTACATAGTGCAGAATCGGTATTCATTCCCGCCGCCCTACGGAAATACGGTTATTCTGCTGCCAATGCATTAAGTACCTATGGTATTTTATCCGGTGTCGCTTTGCCATTTATCCTCTTTCCCTCTGCGATCACAAACTCTTTTGCCGTTATGCTGCTTCCATCCATTGCACAGGCAGCAGCGCAAAAGAAAAGAGAAACGATTCAAAAATACGTTTCTCTCTCCGGAAAATACAGCCTGTATCTTGGCTATTTTTTTACTTGTATTTTTCTGCTCTTTGGACAGGATTTTGGAACTTTACTGTTTCAAAGCAAAGAAGCCGGGCTGTATATCAGATGGCTTTCTTTTATCTGTCCTGCCCTATATCTGTCAACTACTTTTACAAGCATTATCAATGGACTTGGCTCTACACAGATCACCTTTTTTATTACGATCATCAGCCTGGGAATCAATATTGCAAGTCTTGTCTTTTTCGTACCGGCCTATGGCATGAAAGCCTACCTTGCAGGATCGATATTAAGTGATTATATCATGGTGTTATTCGAATATATCTATTTGCATTCGTATATCCGGATTGATCTTTGTAAAACTTTTCTTTTGCCACTTCTTTTTTTGATTTTAAGCCTGCTTGTCTTTCCGTTTATCTCTTCCTTTTTACCGATAAAGGTGTCACGGCTTCACCGGATTGCTATGCTCTTTTTCAAGCTGCTTCTTCTTGGAATCGGATATTTTGGCTTTTTAATCGGAAGCGGCTGTCTTGTGAGTGGCAAAAAAACGGGTGTCTTGTGAACAAAAAAAGTTGACATCTGATTTTTGGAATGCTATATCATTTTCAATAAGTCGAATAGGAATTGAACGTACTCCACTAGGGGTGCGGGCGATCCCTATTCTTTTTAATTCCACAATGGTTTCCTCTCTCTTTTAAATCTCCTTAAGTAAAAATGTTCCAGAACACCGTTTTTATCGCATATTTCCAATATTTACTCCCACTCGTAAGGTGTATTCTGGTAGACATAATAATTGATCCAGTTGGAAAACAATGCATTTGCAGCTCCTCTCCAACGGAGCAGTGGTTTGGTGTTCGGATCATCATTGGTATAATAATTCTCAGGCAATGTGATTGGAATATGCTTTTTTAAATCTCTCTTATATTCTGAGTCTAATGTCAGGCGGTCATACTCCAGATGACCAAGCACAAAGATCTGTTTTCCGTCTTTCGAGATCACGATGCATTCGCCTAGCTTCTCATCATCTGCCAGTACAACAAGTTTTTCGTTATTGACGATCTCATCATGATCGCATACCGTATAGCGGGAATGTGGCGAATAAAATACATCATCAAAGCCGCGAAGCAATGGTTCTTTTCTGTGATGTACTTTAAACTCATAGACACCAAAAACTTTTTCTTTTAAAAGATGTTTATGTACTCCATAGTGGTAATATAATCCTGCCTGAGCACCCCAGCAGATGTGCATGGTACTCGTCACATTTGTCTTTGACCAATCCATGATCTTTGTGAGTTCTTCCCAATATTGCACTTCTTCGTATTCCATCTGTTCAATTGGCGCACCGGTAATGATCAATCCGTCAAATTTACGGTTTTTTACTTCTTCAAATGTTTTATAGAATTCATTTAAATGGCTTGCCGGTGTATTTTTACCGATATAAGATGCCGTCGTTAAAAAAGTGATCTCAATCTGCAACGGAGAATTTGACAGGCTGCGAAGAAGCTGTACTTCTGTATCTTCTTTTAATGGCATCAGATTCAAAACAGCAATATACAATGGACGGATATCCTGCATAACAGCTCTGGACTCGTCCATCATAAAGATGTTCTCCTTTTCCATGATCTTCTTTGCCGGCAGATTATTTTTTACTTTAATTGGCATCGAATCGCCCCTTTCTACTTTTATCCTCTGATCAGATTAAGAAAGTGTCTCTTGCATTTTGCAAAAGAATCTTTCCTATTTACTCTCTTAGTCCTAAAGATTTATTGTACACCTTTTTATCATGAATATGAAGTCTTTCTGATAAAAAGAATGTTCTGTATGGTATTTTTCCTATATAAAATGGATTTCCACTGAAAAATAAACGAATGGTATTTCGTCTCTATATATAAAAGCTTTCTATTGAAAAGAATAACCTGTGTAGTATTTTCCATCGATATGATAGCTTCCCATTAAAAAGAATAACCTGTGTAGTATTTTCCATCGATATAATAGCTTCCCATTAAAAAGAATAACCAAGTGGTATTTTATCAATATATGAAAGCTTTCTATTAAAAAATAATCTATACGATATTTCTCTTCTAAATAATATAAAGACTTTTCTAAAAAAGATGAACCTATTGGCTGTTATTCTATATCCAGTTGAAATTTTTCGATGAATTCTTCTTCCGTGATCACTTCTATTCCAAGTTCTTTTGCTTTTTTATTCTTGGATGACCGGCTTAGATTATCATTATTGATCAGATAGCTGGTCTTACCGGTTACGGATCCGGTCACTTTGCCTCCATGTTGTTCGATCAACTCTTTGACTTCCTTGCGGTTCGCAAAATGATTGACACTTCCGGTAATGACAAATTGCAAGCCTTCCATATCCATCACCTGATTCGTCTGCTCTTCTTTTTCTAATGTAACAACTGTTAAAAGATCATCAATCATCTCTTTGTTTGCATCATTTTCAAAGAAGGCAACAAATGCCTGTGCGATCACTTCACCAACACCTTCGATCTCTACTAAATCTTCGACAGATGCCTGTCTGATCCGCTCAAAATCCTGTCCTAATGCTTTCACGATCATTTTTGCATTGGCAGGACCGATATTTGGCACTCCGAGACTGTATAGAAAACGCGCTGTTGTTGTATGCTTTGACTGTCCAAGAGCCTGTAGCAGTTTCTGATAAGACTTTTCTCCAAAGCCTTCTAATGCAATGATCTCATCTTTGTGTTCCTGAATTCGGAACAGGTCTCCAAGACGGTGCAACGCTCCGATCGCGATCAGCTTTTCAATCGTTGCTTCTGACATTCCATCAATATTCATTGCATCACGGCTGACAAAATGAGAAATGGACTTGATCTTTTTGGCAAGACAGTTTTTATTCTCACAAAAAAGCGATTCTACACCATTTTCTTTATGGATCGTTGTTTTTTCTTTACAGACCGGACAGACTTTGGCAATCGGAGGATTTCCCGATCTTGTCAGATTATTTGCTATCTGCGGAATGATCATATTTGCTTTATATACTTCTATCGTATCACCGATTCCCAGTTCTAACTGCTTTACAATGCTGACGTTATGCACACTTGCACGCGATACCGTCGTTCCTTCTAATTCTACCGGATCAAATATCGCAACCGGATTGATCAAACCGGTACGGGAAGCACTCCATTCGATCTCACGCAATGTCGTCTGTGCTAACTCATCTGCCCATTTAAAAGCGATCGCATTTCTTGGGAACTTTGCGGTACGTCCGAGACTTTCACCATAAGCGATATCATCATATAAAAGAACCAATCCATCTGATGGAAAATCATTCTTTTGAATATTTGCCGAAAACCATTCCACGGCTTTGGCAATATTTTGTGCTGTTACTTTTTTATATTCAACGACTTCGAAGCCCTGCTCTTGCATGAAAAGATATTTTTTCTCCTGCGAATTTGCAAAATCTTCTCCCTGTGCTTCTACCAGCGCAAACGCAAAGAAATACACATTTCTCTGTGCCGTGATCTCATTATTTAACTGGCGCACCGAACCGCTGCAAAGATTTCTCGGATTTTTATATTGTTCTTCCTGCGGCAGGCGATCATTGATCTTTTCAAATTCCGAATATGGAATAACTGCTTCTCCACGCAATACGACATGCTCTTTGCATGGAATCGTTAAAGGAATGTTTTTAAAAACTCTTGCATTATTTGTAATGACTTCTCCTACTTGTCCGTTTCCACGTGTAACTGCTTTGGCAAGTGTACCATTATCGTAAGTCAATACAACAGTAAGGCCGTCCATTTTCCACGAAAGCAAGCCTGTCTGGTCTGCAAGCCAGGCAGCCAGTGTATCAACCTCTTTTGTCTTATCTAGCGATAACATCGGACTTGGATGGACTTCTTTTGGCAATTCACTTAAAATCTCATATCCTACCCGCTGTGTCGGACTCCCCGATAAGATCACTCCCGTCTCTTTTTCTAATGCACTCAGTTCATCATAAAGTGCATCATATTCATAATTGCTCATGATCTCATTATTCTTCTGATAATACATCTCGGATGCCAGATTTAACCGATCTACCAATTCTTTCATTCTTTTTTTGCTGTCTGTCTGTGCCATTTCTTTTCACCTTTCATTGCTTGCTCTTATGTCATGCTGTTTATGTATTCTGCTTTTCTTACATTCCTATGCTTTCTGATATTTTTTCTTGTGGCAATTTTGTATTTTAATGCTGTTTTTGACGATTTTACAATTTCAACTCTTTTACCGTTTCAGCACATTTTGCATTTGCAAAACGTTTTATTTCAATATCTCTTTTTTTAATTCTGCAACTTCTTTTGCTGTCAAATGACGATACCTGCCTTTTTTCAAATTGCCAAGTGTAATATTCATCACCCTGTCTCTTCTAAGAAATGTAACACGATTTCCGAAATATTCGCACATACGTCTGATCTGGCGATTTAACCCCTGTGTGATTATAATATGAAAACTCTTATCATCTTCCTGCCGGATCTTGCAAGGCTTTGTAACTGTATCAAGGATAGGCACGCCTTTTTGCATTCCTTTCAAAAAAGCATCATCTATTTTGTGATCGACACAGACGTAATACTCTTTTTCATGATCATACCGGCTTCTTAAAATCTTTTCCATCACATCACCGCGATTTGTCATTAAAAGAAGTCCTTCGGAAGCCTGATCCAGTCGTCCTACCGGATAAATTCTTTTTGGATAGTTGATATAATCCACGACATTTAATACTTTTTCTCCATTTTCTTCTTTTGCTGTTGTACAGACAATTCCGCGCGGTTTATAAAAAGCAAGAAAGATCTCTTCCTCTTCTTTGGTTACTGCCTTACCATTTACTGCCACTTCCTGTCCTTCGAATACACGATCTCCTACTTTAGCAACTACACCATCGATGGTAATACATCCTTTTTCTAATAGTCTGTCTCCTTCTCTTCGCGAACATACTCCTGCTTCACTTAAAAATTTATTAATTCTTGTTCCTTCCATTGTAAACCTCGTTTCTTTTCACACGTTTTATTCCATTCTGCACATAAATGTCTTGATACTCCAACCATACACCATGCATGCCATATAAGAAAAACCGAGATGATCTAAAAAACATTCTGCTTTGATACTATCAAACCATATATTTCTTGAAACCATCTCGTATTTCTCTGAAAATCATAAAATGTATCTGTTCATCTACATCTGATTGCAAGCTGTATTTTCTTTTTACTGTGCAGGCTGCGCCTGATTTGGATCAACAGTAGGTGCTGCCTGATTTGGATCGGCTGCCTGTTGTTGCTGGGCCGCACTGCCTGCTTCATTACCGATATTTTCATTGTTCTCTTCGTTCGAATCCTGATTGGTACTTTCTAACATCTGGTAGAAATCACGAACATCTGCATTCTTGCTTACGATATCTTCTAACTTCTTTTGTACCGAATCGATCTTCTTTTTGATCTCATCGCTGTTATCCAGTTTATCGATCGCACGCTGATCCTTGCTGTCAATCTTACTTAAATTGATCAGGAATTTTCCTTCCGGTGTTCCGGTCACAACCAAAGCCGTCAGAGAAGGAACAAGCGTATCAATATCATAAATTTTTGCTTCATAATATACATATACGCGGAAAATACCATCGCTCAATCCATCATCACAGATCGTACATTCGATATTTTTGTATTCTTCAATATATTCTGCTTCCGTAACGAGTCGCTTTTCATCTATTTTACTGATATCACTGACACACTCTTTCATCTCGTCCATCGAAACTTTCTGTTTCGCATCCAGATAATTCTTGATCAATGTGGTAATATCGGATTCGATCTCATCATCCGACAAAGCTGCTATCGCACTGCCTGTTGCTGAGTTTGCCGCAGAGCCGCCACCAAATGAGAAATCAACCGATGGAGCAATCAAAGAGAATGTTCCAAGACCGATCAACATGATCGCTAAAGAAAAAATAACAATAAGTTTTTTATATTTTAACCGCATTGTATGCGCACATCCTTTCAAAGTAAATCCAAAATATCCATAACAGATTTTTCTCTGTCTTTGCACCAAATCTAAAATAAATAAACTCCATTTACTTTAGCCCCTTTTCCATACTTCGGGGATACAATGATATTGAAAGCACACCTGAAGGGACTCGAACCCCCGACACATGGTTCCGGAAACCACTGCTCTATCCACTGAGCTACAGGTGCGTACATCCGCCATATTTGCCATAAATCCAGTATTCACCTAGCTTGACGAACTTTTTCTTCTCCATAATCTACAAATAATTCATCCGATTTTTGTAAAAAAATCAGACTTTCAAAGCTATTATTCCTTACAATTATGGTAAAAATTATGGTAAAAAAACTTTTACCATAGTTTTGTGGTGATTTACCATAGTTACATCAATTCGTGTAACTGATAACAAACCATATGGGATTATACCACAAGAAAAATTCATGGTCAAGAATTTTCAGGTCTATAACCGACAAACCTCGGTAACATTCTTGTAATTTTTTCGTGTTAAGCTGATCTAATCAAGTTCATTTAACGTCTTAAAATGATATTTTTTAGAATGCATCAGACGGATGATCTTAGGAAGTGCCTCGCAGTCTGCTTTTGATACAATATGAAGCAATGGAATAGCTCCTTTATGATAATAGGTTTTAAATTTATTTACAACATAATCAACCGATGGCTGATTTTGCGGATCATAATCATAATATGCAATGCTCCATAAGATAGTCTTATATCCCATATCTTTGATCACTTTTAATGCTCTCAGGCTGTAAACGCCTTCCGGTGGACGAATAAATGCATCCATGTTATAACCTGTCAGTTTTTTCATTGTTTTGGCACAATCGTTAATCTCTTTTCTGATCTTTGCAACATTACACTTTGAAAGCTGAGGATGGGTGCAGGTATGATTTCCTACTAAATGGCCTTCTTTTTTCATTTTCTTAACCAGCTTTGGATTTTCCTCAATAAATGGCTTTGTCACAAAGAAAATAGCTTTGAGATTTTCTTTTTTCAATGTTTTTAAGATTTTCCTTGTATAACCGCCTTCATAGCCACAGTCAAATGTCAGATACATTACTTTTTCTTTCGTATTTCCTACATAGTATGCCTGATATTTTTTTAAAGATACCCCCCTGGGCACATTTCCGCCCGGCGTTGTATGGTCTGCATGCATAGACACCCCCCAGCCGATACTGGTATTTGAATATTTCTTATAATTTGTCTTTTTGGTCATTTTTCCTGTCTGTGTTGCAGGCAAAGCAGTTGTATCCGGTTCCGTCACAACATCCTTATTATTAACATCTGCTTTCTCTTTTATCGTATGTTTCTTATCACTTTTTGGATTCTCTTTTTCATTTGCTGACTGTTTGCTTTCCGCTGTAACTGCCTGTGTTGCTTTTTGATCAATCGAACTTTTGTTTTTCTGTCCTGCTGTTGTAACCGCAGCAAATAAAGTAAGACCGGCCTGTACGCCCACCAGTCCGATCATACATTTGCGTAATACATTTTCTTTTCTCATAATTCTCGTATAATCCAATCATCCTCTTTTGAAGATAGTGGATGATTCTCCTTTCTCCTAATATCCTTTTTTTAGGCGTTTGCGAAACGCCACGAGCCGCATGAATACGGCATTTTTTGTTGCTAAAATCAAAAGTCTCCTCACGGTTTGTGATATAATGGAGTTGTTCAGAAACCATAAATCACGCCCCGAAAGGAGACATGTCTATGATCCCACAAAAACAACTCTCTTTGGCAGATATTTTTGAAGATTGTAAAAATATTTATGATTCTGACAAACCTCAATTCCTTACTCTGCTCAAAAATCACATTAACCTTGATGAAATTATTCCGGTTTCTTTTTATCATCACTACTATGCATCCACAGGCAGAAACCGTAAATATCCTTTGACTGCTATGCTTTGGGCTTTGATTATTCAACGCCTCTTTTCGATTCCAACAGATTCTCTTTTGCTGATCTTTCTCCATTATTCCAGACATCTCAGAGAATTCAGGATTCTCTATGTTGTATTCCTTTTTTATAAAATAATCCACAACCATCACTAAATGTATTCTTATATACGATAACATGCAATATATTCGCTTGGCGACATCCCCTTTCTCTTTTTAAAAATACGCCAGAAATAATTTGCATTGTCATATCCGCAAAGCCTTGCGACCTCAGATATCTGATACTTACTTTTCTTTAGCAGATAGCAGGCTTTTTCTATCCGCAATGTCATCATATAATCACTTGGTGTATCATGATATGTTTCTTTGAAGATTCTCGTAAAGTGCCTTGCCGAATATCCTGCTGATGCAGCCAGCGATTCAACACTTAAATTCTCATTAAAATGCTGTTCCATATAAACGATCGTATTGGCAAGCGGCATGATCTTGTCTGACTGCTCTTTTTGAGATGAATCATATAAACGCGACAAAAAAGTGGCAACATACAAAAACTGTACCTGTAGCATTGTCATTTTTCCCTGCCTGTCCTGTTGGTATTCTTGTAACATTTCATCTAAATGATATTTTAATTCTAAAAATTCTTTTTCATTTAAAAGCAGACGGCTTGTAAAATGCTCTTTTTGCACATGATAGGGTTCTAACAGAAAAAGTGCATGAAAACCGGCACATTGCGTAATGTCATATCTTCCCTGAAATAATTTTTTCATAGAGAACATAATATTGCAAAGTCTTAATTCCTTCGCATCATAAAAACTATGCGATGTATTTTCATTGATAACAAATACATCACCTTTTTTGATATAAAAAGATTCTTTACCGACACGATGCATAGCATGCCCCTCTAAAATGATCACTAACTCCGAGAAGTCTTCATGCATATGTGTCACAAAATCATCATTATGATACCCATATTGTACAAAAATAGGAAAATCTTCCTCATTTGTAAATTCACGCAATCTGTAAATCCGCATACCTTTTTGTTTCTCCTTTTTGCAAATCCAGCTTTCATTATAAAGGTTTGCTGACTTTTCGACAAGTGATTTTATTGTTTCCACGAAACCTTTTGATGTTGTCAGACAAAATCGACATACTTCTTGTCTCGCCACAACCAATAAAAATCTCTCCAGAAGCTGCTTCTTCTTTATTCTCCTTAGGGCACTGTAGCTGTCTGAAGTCTCACATTCACATGATGCTTCACTTCATGAAGTTTAGACAATAAGCACACAGTCTCATTTTGTGTATCGTTGTCCAAACTTAGTGTAAACTCTTTTTCTATAATCGGCAATTTAAATTCTATGGATTTCTGCCACTGACCATTCTCTTTGCGTTCTTCATAGTGTCTGCTGATTAAACCGTTTCCGATTCAAAATCAGCAGATTGATGTGTTAATAGTTCCAGCAGCCATAAAAGTATAAAAAGTATCTGTGACTGTATCTTGAACAGATTCGTCACAAATACGGATAACGCGATTGAAGTTAAGGTTGTGTCATAAAGTTTGGTTCTAATCAAGCCCATTCCATAGCATCGTTTGCTTAAACTGAATACTCTTTCGACCTCTATTCGATCCGTGTTATCCCGATATTCCTGTTTTTTCTCTTTCGCTGACTGTTTTTCAAGACTTGGTCTCCCAAGTTTTGGACCGGATAATCGTATTCCATTGACTTTACAGTATTTTCTGTTTTCTCTGGTGCGATAAATCTGGTCTGCTAAGATACGTTCCGGATATTGACCGGTTCGTTCCCTAAAACGCTCTGTTGTTTCTTTCAACACTGTACTTTCGTTGTAGGCATCATAGGATATTTTTTCTATCCTGCCAAGCCCGTTATCATCAATGCTCAGATCAAACTTTGCCCCGAATTCTACCGGTGACTTCGTTTTTCCTCTGACAATTGGTCGGATCCATGGCTGTGTAATACTGACAATACGGTTGTCTACGCTATGGATCTTGTTCTGGTACATGTATTGTTGTTGCTCATACAGCTTATAGATTGTCAGCAGAAGGGGTATCTCTTTCGATGTCGGCGCATAACCGTCCTGCATGAAATTTTCAAGGTATCCGATGTCTCGCCTGATGAATGCTAGCTGTTTACGGATCGTTGCTCTGATTTTCTTAGTGCTGCGCTTTTTTTCTTTTGCAAGTGCAAGATAATTTTTTCTTGCCACTCTGCGGTACATACAAGGTCTGGAAAGTCCGTATGCTTTACAAAAACGAATGATAATTGTTTCCAGTTTTTCTCTTGCTTCATTCAACAGCGAAAAATCCTGTGGATATCGGATATTCGATGGAGCGCAGGTGGCATCAATGATCAGAGTTCCTTTATTTTCAGGGGGTTGTTCCGGCTTGGTATCCGTTGCGTCACATCCTCCTGAAGGCGGATTCGTATGATCATCATCCTTTTTGTTGCTGGATTCCTTTTCTTTGACTGCTTCTAGCATATATTCATTTGCTTCCATGATAACGTCCATTTTCAGACGTTTGCGGAACAAAACTATGGTACTTGCATCAATGGGCGGTTCTTCCTGATATCCTGGAAGACCGATGAAATACTGATAATACGGATTTTCAGTCAGCTGTTCAACCAGTTCTCTATCCGAATACTGATATTTCGTTTGGATGATCAATGAGCCAAGAGCAAGACGTAATGGCTTGGCTACCCGGCCATTCTTTCCTTTGAACAGGCGGGAATATTTCTTTTCAAAGACTTCCCATGGAATAGCATCTGCCATTTTTACCCATCTGTTTTCAGGGTTCATGTGAAGTCCTATTGGCTGATTGAAATTCAGGAAGTTGCTTTGTGTATTATCAGTATATTTGTACATTATTTTCCGCTCCATAAATGGTATTTTTCTATTGAGAACTGCACGAAAAAAGATTTTAGATCCGTTTAAACTGTGCACTTTATTATACCATATTTGAGCAAAAAACTCAGCAAAATCAATGCTTTTAGGCTGATTTTCTTTTAATCAGCAGACACTATTTACAAATTACATACTTTCTAAGTGCCCTCATAATTGATGGTTATAAGTCAAACATTAAAGGGCTTATACAATTATAATTAGTATTATCAAGGAGGTGATTTGATGGATACAGAATTTAACCCAACCGAAATTCTGTTGATTTTCGGTTCAAACATTAGAAAATCACGTGAAATGCAAGGTTATACCATTTCTGATTTAGCAGCATCCATAGAATATGACCGGGGTTGCCTTTCGGCATTAGAATATGGCGAACAAAATATTGAATATAATACCGCTTTAAAACTCGCCCAAAAATTAAATGTTCCATTTCCTGATTTGTTTTCAAGGAACTATCTTAATAAATTAGCAAAAGCTAAAAACGGTTTTTTGAGGACTTATAAAGAAGATGACTATCTTCTTGTTTTTATTGAAAACTTTAAAAAGGATATACAGTGTAAACAAATTAAACAAATAGAAATATACGGAGCAACCGACATTCAGACTACAATGATTAGCAGAATCATTAACCGTAAAGCACTTAATCCCACAATTAAAACATTATATGCAATGGCTTACACCGTCAACACCGAAATGTACAGTTTATTTACACGAAACACAAGGGAGGATAAAGAGATATGATTTTCACACCATATTCAGACGAAGCTAATGTAATCAATATGATACGTCGCTATAGAAACGAAGATTATGCATTAATTCGTATGACATATACTATGATTGACAAGAATAACTTAGATGCTAATGGTATTCTAAGAGATCTTTTGCTCAATTGGGGGCTAGTTGATTATGAACAGTTAGATAATGGAGGTAGATTTGGAATATCGTATGATGCATTATTTGTTCAGAACGGCAAAAAAGAGTTAATAAAATTAAAATTTTATAGAGTTGCAAATAATCGAGGTGACAGACGTTTTTCCATCGAAACAATAAAACGAAGAATGGAAAATGGTGAGATTAATGAAGGGGATCTCCTTTATATTTCTATCTTCAGACAAACAAATGGTATTCCACTTATTTATTTAATTAATCTTACACACAATATTCCTTCCGAAAATGATTTGCTTAATGCAGTTGGAGTAGATGCAATTACAGACCTGTTCTATCAAATCAAACCACGCCTTCAAAAAATTGTACATGGTGGTTTTTTTAATAATTCGAAAGGATACGGTCCAATTGCACCAAAAGATGTTGGTGATACTTTAGAAGCACTTCTTGGAATTAATACAAATAATCGTAACAATGCAGATTACAATGGTTTAATTGAAATAAAATCAAAGGGCGGCAACAGAACGTTAGATACTCTTTTTACATTAAGACCACAATTTGACGGAACAAGAGTTGCTGCCTATGAGCCTTCAGACAGAAATCGCGTTTCTGCATTTGCCAGAATTTATGGTTATGATTCAGACGCTCATCCAGGATATAATAGCCTATATATCACCATTGGTTCCATGGAGGCCCCTCAAAACAATCAAGGTTTTTATCTCCTTGTTAATGATGAAACTAGAATGGTCTATATAATCTGGCAAGATTCACTCACTTTAAAAAGAGAGATAGCTGCATATTGGTCTTTTGACGCTTTAAGACAGCAGTTATATTTAAAGCATCCATCAACATTATGGGTAAAAGCCGAAAGCAGAGAATTCAATGGAATGGTTCAATTCAAATATAACGAAATTGAATTTTCCAGAGCACCACAGTTTACAACTTTTCTTTCCCTGATTAAAGCTGGCGTAATTACTTATGATTGGCGTGGATACACCACAAAAGAAGGTCGATATGTAGGAAAGAATCATGGTAATGCATGGCGAATCAAACCATACGCAAAATCTGATTTATTCGGTGAAATCGAAACAGTAGAACTATAAGGATATTCTATGTCACAAAATATCGTAGAATACTTAACAGAACAGGTGATTTGACATTTACTCCATTTCAAACATAAATTTATCATATACTATTTCAAAATATAAGTGTTCCCAAAGAGGGCAGTCCTTAATCTACCGACTCCCCTCTTTTCTATAATACTTTCATAATTTCTAAAGCAACTGCTCTTGCTAATAGTGGAGGAACAGCATTTCCAACCTGAGTACACTGTGGCACTTCTGTTCTTCTTTTTAATCCACCAGTTGTTCTTTTACCTAAAAATTCAAATGAATCATCAAATGATTGACATCTTGCCATTTCTCTAACACTTATTGTTCTTGCTTCCCATGGATTAATATAATCATCTGGAAGAGTGACAACTGTTGGCGAAAGATCTTCTGAATTCAATCTCTGTCTGATATTTTTTTTTGTTAAAAGTATATCAATTGCATCATCTGGAGCGTCTGTATGCTTAAATAATTCTACAACATCATTTGGTTGCATCTCCAATTTATCACAGCACAACTGAATCAAAGAACCTTTTCCGCTTATATCAATCCCTTGCTCTTTAATCCTTTTTCTTAACATTGATCCTGATTCTCCTTGGTTGAACAAATCAAATCTTTCCAAAACGACATCTGTAGAATTTGGTAATTCAAGATTTTGGAGATGATTTCTATCGCAAGAAATTGGCTTACCAGTAACGAATGATGGTGTTCTTCCATCTCTACTTTCTTTTTGAAATTCAGAAAGTTTTTGGTTGACTTTATTTCTTAAATTTGCATCATATACCAAATCACTAATTGCCTCTTTTAATGTAAGTTGTTTTTCAGGAGCAACTGTAGGTTCTGGATAGGATGGTGCAGGAAGATCTCTTCGGTATCCAATAAAGATTACTCGATTTCTTCTTTGTGGAACGCCATAATCAGCAGCATTCAAAATTCTAGGTTCTAAAGTATCATAGCCAATCCTATTTAACTCAGACCTTAAAATTGTAGGTGTTACTGAACCATCTGGATAAAACTGTCCCTCTTCAACGAATTTTCCATTATCATCATATAAGTCTAACCCCTTATATCCCAAAAACTGCATATCCATAAAACCTTCTACATTTTCTAAAACAATGTATTTAGGTTTTACTTCACTTATAACTCTCACATATTCACCAAATAATAGATTTCTTGGATCCTCTTTATCTCTTCTACCAGCTCTTGAGAATCCCTGACAACTCGGTCCACCAATCATCAAGTCAATTTCAGGTATTCCTTGATTACGGAACATTTCAAGTTCACTGATTTTCTGATTAATAAAGTCCCCATTCAGATTTCTAATATCGGCTCTTTCAAACCATGTATTCTGTCCCTGAATAAGTCCCAACTGTGCATGACGATATTTATATGTCACTTCAACCATATCACTTATATCTGAACTAAACAAAATATGAAATCCTGCTTGAATTAAGCCTTCAGAACAGCCTCCAGCCCCACAAAATAAATCTATTGCATATGGCATATAGCCACCTCCTAATATTTTCTTTTTAGCATATCATAGCCTTTTAATAAAATTCATGGATAATTATAAGTTACCCCCACTCAGGAAATCATTATCTCGCAGGAAAATCATTTTGTAAGTATAATTTTTATTTATTTGTCTTCCTCTTTATTCGCCTGATTAGTTGCCTTTGCTAACCATGCATCCTCTACATTACCAAATTCTATATTTAAAGCTTCACAATATGCTTTTAATCTCTTCATCGTCGATACATTAGGACTCATTTTACCAGTTTCCCAACGATTAACTGTAGAAAACGATACCCCAATCCGCTCTGCAAATTCCATTTGTGTACAGAATCCTTTTTTCCTTATAAGTATAATCTCATCTGACAAACTCATAGCGTTGCACCAACCTTTCATGCGCTTTAATATAGCGTTTTTATAGCATTTTTACAAGTCCTTTATAGAAACAAAACAGTCACCTATCTATTAGATTTGTCAGCACATCAGGTGACATTTTCTCATTAAGCAACCCTATATTTCATTTAACGTAGTCTCATTTTTTCAACAGAAGATGATGAAAGAATGCAATATTTTTGTATTCCTGCATCTGTGATACTCTCAACTCAAGCTGCAACATTTTCTCCTGCCACGCTTCATCTCCATGCTTTTGCTGATTCTGTTGCAAATTCCAAAAAGTTCTTATTCCCAAAATATCTGAGACGGTTATTTGTGGCTCCCATTTAGTAATATCATTATCTTCATAATATCTGATAGTTCCAAACTTAGAAGCCGTGCTGTCTTTTCCATCAAGAATCTCATTTGCCTTTTCAAAATCGTCAAGAAGAACTGCCATCTGCATTACTCGGCCGGCTCTGTTATGCTTTACAATGGATATAATACCATCCTTCTTTAAAACTCTTGCTAAAGCTTTTACCACAGCCGCTTTATCATCAATATATTCCAGCACATTGTGACAAATAATCATGTCAAAAGTCTCATTCTTAAATGCAGACAAAGCATTAACATCACCGACAATCTGAATGTACTCATAATCTTTCCATGCATTAGAAAGCATTTTCTTGGATGGCTCTATAGCAGTAACATCATTTTTTTCAGCGAAATGATTCGCCGTAATCCCTTCTCCACTACCAAAATCAAGAATCTTCTTTCCTTCCATGTCTCCAAGTTGCTTCCATACAATTTTCTTAAATAGTCTCTCCCATGCGGGAAGATCTGTAATATCATGCATCTTTCTCTATCCTTTTTCTCTTCATTTTACCAAAACTCCACAGAAGAACTGCTCCTGAAATGCAATCTGCGCATAAATTTCATTATCCGTAGGAATCTCTACATCTTCAAGAACTATGCCTTCATCATCACATGGAACTACAATCCATTTTGTTTCATTATCATCGTATCGATGATAAACAGCAATAACTTTACCCGTAAATTCCTGTTCAGCAGATTTTACCCCCAAAAGATAAATGTCCTGTTCCGCTCCATCTCCTCCTAATAATCCGGAAACATACCCATAATTGACCGGATAATACAAATCCTTATGGCGTGGATGGAAACTACCCATAGGGCGGTCAATTTTTCCTTTTACAACCTGACCAATAATACTCCTATATCTATCAGCAGGTATAGGATTTGCTTCAAATCCAAACAACTCTCCCATATTTAGGCAACAATCGCCTTTATCATACATTTCCTTAATCTCATCAATAGTAAGCCACTTTGTCTGTACAACTTCCTTGGTTGTTGCTCTTATTAAATCTGGTTCTTCAATTGTTTCAAAGTAAAAGGAATCTCTTATCCAATTATGACGCTTACCATCATAAGCGGTCGCAACCTTCGTAGCTAATATACAGGCATCCTGCGCTTTTAAGGAAATGCCTACTTCTTCATAAACTTCTCTAAGTGCAGCATCTAAGCTTGTGTCACCGGATATCGCATGTCCTGCCACAGTTTCCCATTTTAAAGGATCCGTGTCTTTGTCAGCTGAGCGCTGCGATACCAGGTATTTTCCAGTCCTGGCATTCTTAATCCAGACCATGACCCACATGTGAAATTCATCTTCCTCCAGGGTTCCCTGTTCTCCTCGAAGGCAAGTTTTCCCAGTCCGTCTTCTATCTTTTGTGTATACATCCCATACTTCTCTCATACGTCACACCGCTCCCCATCTATCATTTATAATAGTTAAATCATCCTAAATGCTTTTAACGCCTTTACAATCGCATCCTCTTTTTCCTTTGGACACTGTGGTTGTCTGGAATCCTCCGACTTAGGCAGATTAAAGTTCCCTCCAACTTCAATTCCACACTTTCTCTTCATCTGCGCAATGTATAAATTACTTACTTTCATTCCATCATTATGTTCAGCAACATATTTCTTTATCTCCTCATAAGTCGCCTGTCTCCGCTCCGCTTCGGTCCGCGCTGGGCAAAGGTCCCCTGAACCTTTAGCGCCTCTCCGCAGCTGCCAAATCCATCTCATCCATATCAAGTGTCACATTCACATGATGCTTCGCTTCGTGAAGTTTGGACAAAAGACATACCGTCTCCACATGTGCCGTCCATGGAAACATATCCACCGGACATGCCTTTTTCACGCAATATCCTTTTTTCGTAAGATATTCTAAATCTCTTGCCAGTGTCTCAATATTACACGAAATATAAACGATTCTTTTCGGTGATACATTGACAACCGCAGATAAAAATGCTTTATCACTTCCACTTCTTGGCGGATCCATAAAGATCACATCAGCTTTTTCTCCATCTTTTGCCATCTGCGTTAAAAAGTGTCCTGCATCTGCTTCATAAAATTGAACATTTTTGATGTTATTATGTCTTGCATTCCAGTGGGCATCTGCTACCGCATCCGTATTTGACTCAACACTGATCACTTCTTTCGCATCTTTCGCTGCGATCATACCAATCGTTCCAATTCCAGAATAGGCATCTATCACACGTTCTTTTCCGGTTAACCCTGCATATTCGATTGCTTTCTTGTATAACGTTTCTGTCTGCACCGGATTGACCTGATAAAATGATTTTGGAGAAATTTTAAAAGTCAGACCGCACAGCGTATCTATAATAAATCCCTTTCCATAGATAACCTGCTCTTTTTCTCCAAGTACCATACTGGTCTGACGGTCATTGACATTGATCACGATACTTGTAATTTCCGGATGTTTTTCGCACAGGGCTTTTACAAAATTCTTCTTTGAGGGAAGAACCGGTGAACCCAGTACCAAAACAACAAGAACTTCTTTACTTTTTTTCCCAACGCGAACCAATACATGACGTAAAAGTCCATATCCGCTATCTTCATCATATGTTTTGATCTTAAATGATTTTAAAAGTCCACGGATCGTACCAATGATCCGGTCCGCATTCTTATCTTCGATCATACAGCTTTCGATTGGAACAATACGATGCGTTCCCTCTTCATAAGTTCCCGAAATAAAGGTTCCATTGCGTAATCGTCCAAATGCGGCTGCAACCTTGTTCCGGTAATGATAGGGATAATACATTCCAACAATCGTATCCGGCTTTACATATTTTTTCAAATATTTTTTTACTGTTTTTTGTTTTTGTTCCAATTGTTCTTCATAGGACATTCCCTGAAAAGCACATCCTCCACAACGTTTACTATATTGACATATTTCCTTTTTTTGTGTTTGTTTTTTTTCTTCCATAATCTGCTCCGGATCTTTTATTTTCTTTTTTATTTTGATACATCAGTCTGTCCGCTGTTTTGATCAGATCTTCGATTGCAAAGTCTTTTGTGATTTCTTTGACAGCCATACCAACGCTGGCTGTAACCGGATATTCTTTTTCTTGCATTCCGTCTGTCACATCCAGATGATTTTGCAACTCTTTTTGTATTTTTTCTTCAGTATAAAATGCTTTGTCATCCGTAAAAAACACACAATCAAATTCATCTCCGCCAAAGCGGGCACAGATACCATCCTGCGTACCGATTCTTTCAACCGCTTTTGCTAAAGAACAGATTGCAAAATCTCCTTCTGCATGACCAAAGGTATCATTGATATATTTGAGTCGGTTCATATCAATTGAAATTAAAACCACATATTTCTTTTTTGTTTTTTGAAGCATTTCATTAAATTGAATAAAAAAACCTCTCCGATTATATACCCCTGTCATGGCATCCCGCTCTGACAATTCTGCCAGTTCATGATTTGCTTGTAATAAATGTTCTTTTAATTCATTTAACTTTTGCTGTTGCAATACCATATTGATCGAATTCGATAAAAACATAGAAAATTCGTCACAACGTTGCGTCGCTCTTCTGTCAATTTTTTCCAGAGCATCTGCTGTATATCCAAATGCTCTTTCCTGAATATTTAATACACGAAGCAGAAGAAATGTACAATCTTCTAATTCCGATCTGATTTCATCCAGCCAATGATCAATATGAAATGTATGCTCTGTATTTGCAAATTCTTCATGACTGCCACACATGATCGTTGTCATTGTCTGAAATGTACCATCTTCTTTTCCATAAATCAGGTTTTCTTTTACACAGGCATAACGCAAATGATCACACCACATATATTCTGTATCAGGAAGAATTTTCGCAATCTCTCTGACTGTATGTAACGGCACAACTGATGATATCAGATTATTCATTGCCAACGTATGCCATACACTGTCCCCAAGATCTGCATTTAATTTTCCTACCACTTTATTATGGTCATTCTGGCTCTTTTTACAACATCCGCAAGACTGATTTAATTCAACACGATACTCAATTTGATAGGAATGCGGAATAATAACCTTATTTTTGATAAATTTATGAATCTCTCTGAAAATAAAAGAGGCTGCTCCCACATTATCCGGTATGCAAGTTGATAATACCGGTGAATATACTTTTCCTTCGTTGATTCCATCATATCCGGTCACAATAACATCTTCCGGCACACGGTATCCTGCATCATGTAACATATCACAAGCCACGATCGCCATGGCATCATTCGCACAAACGATTGCATCCGGCATAGGCAGATTAGAATTGAGAAAACGCTGCATTTCTCTTCTTGCAGGACGATCCCAAAAATCACCGTATCCAAGACGTTCCTCTTCAAATGGAATGCCATTTTCAGCAAGTACCTTTTTATATTGCTCTATACGCATTTGCGAATAAAGATTATTTTTGAATCCCGCAAGCATATTGATCTTTCTGGCACCATGATCCTGTATTACATGACGCACCATTGGTTCAAACCCTGTCTCTTCTGTATGAAATAAACAATAACATCCTTCAATCTGTCTCTCAATGCAAAAACAAGGAACTTCTTTTACATGCATAATCCGTGCAATATGTTCAAGTAACGCATAATTCTTGATTGATTCCGCTAAAATAATTCCGGCATCAAGAGAAATATATTGCGAAAGCCGGATCAATTCTAATTCTGCCGGAACATTTTCTGTATCTTCTTCCACACAAGTATCCAGCGAAAATATCATGATCCGATATTTTTCCCGTTGACCTTGCTTTTGCAATTCCTGAATAAAACGAATATTATTTTCTTCAAAAAGTCTGGCACAAAAAAGGCCAATCCATTTTTCTCTTTCTTCCATACTCCCTGTCTCCTAATCCAATTTATATGTTATCCTTTGTTTTATCTACGCTAGAGATTACAGCTATCTTTATAATACTAAATATTGTTTCATTTTTCAAATCAATATTAAAAAAAGGCAACGTCAACACGCTGCCGGTTATCCCTCTATTATATGAAGAATTTACTATTCTCTAAAAAAGACAACTCCTCTTTGAAAAATTTTTTCTCTATTTCATTAAGTATTTTTTTAATTAATACGATACCTTTGATATCCGTTTGTTATCGTAACTATTATTTGAACATCTTGTAGTTCTTTTGCAATGGATCTATCTTATTAAAAGAATGCTTCCGTTGTCTTTTAACCATTTTTTGTGTACTTCATAATCCGGCATCACTTTTTCCACTTCTTTCCAGAATCGTTTAGAGTGATTCATTTCCTTGCGATGACATAATTCATGAATCACCACATAATCTAACACTTCCCTCGGTGCAAGCATCAGCATGCAATTAAAATTCAAATTGCCTTTACTGCTACAACTCCCCCATCTTGTCTTCTGATTACGTATTGTGATTCGTCCATATGTCACACCCATTTTTTCAGCATAATATGCTACTCTTTGCGGAATGATCTGGCACGCCTGCTTTGCAAGTTCCCGAATCCTATCATCCGTCAACTGATATGTTTGAAACAAATCTTCTCTCTTTTGTCTTTTTTGCTGCATTTCCCGGTAATTTTTCTCAATCCATGCCCACTTTTCAGATACAAAAGCCTGCACATCTTTTTGCTTCATGCGATTCGGAACACGAAGCAGCACCTGACAGTCTCTTGTGATCTCAATGGCGATCGTTCTTCTGTTGGAACGAATCATTTGAATGGGAATGTTTTTTTGAAGATCCATGGTATGTCCTTTCTGTGGGGGAATGATTTACCCTAGATTGTTCAAGACGTTTTTCTTTTACACTATCTAACATAGCTTCATCAATATCTCTAGATTTCGTCTTATACCAACCAATTATAATATCCCGGTCCTCTAAAGTTTTCATTTACTGTTTTTGATTCCACTTGACGTCATATAAGTTCCTACTAATATTGCCAATACCGATATAATTGCAATAATACCGGAAATGAAATCTCTGATACCATCTCCAGCCACAACGAAATGAAGAGCAGCCAATATTATTCCAACAACTATTAATGCAATTCCATACAATACTTTTATCCACTGTACACTTAATTTCATCCCGGCTCTCCTTTCCTATCTAGCTCGCCAATAAATTTTTCTATCAGTCTGTTTACTTCATCCGGCTGGTCCGTATTGGAATTATGACCGGCATTCTTTATCCATTGAATCGGTAAACCTTCTCTCCGATGCCATTTTTTATTGTAGCTTTTGGCTGAACCCGCTTTATCCTTTTCGCCACAGATAAGAAGTGCCGGACAACTGATATGATATGGCA
>OGNO01000112.1_pt1 | contig 76131 bp, 63 predicted proteins | sample 1573491 | NCBI WGS metagenome assembly OGNO01 (sample SAMEA2581900, study PRJEB24529) | metagenome | biome: Human gut stool | place: China | collected 2011
AGAATTGCTTTAGCAATTCTTGGAGTGCAAAGCGCCGGCTTTGCACTTTTTTATATATGAATGAAACTGTTTTAAAACGATAAACAGATCCGATGCAGAACTCACTTATATCTGATTCATGATCAGATCAGCCTATAATGAGATGTCTGTAACAAATCGTCGGAATTATTTATCATTTAATTCTACAAAAGAACCCTGCTTCATTGCACGAACTTTTAAAGAAAGTCCAAAGAGGTTGATGAAACCATCTGCATCCTTATGATCATAAAGATCACCTGTTGTAAAGGAAGCGATAGACTCGCTATACATAGAATATGGAGAAGTTGTACCCATCTTGATGATATTACCTTTATAAAGCTTGAATTTTACTTCACCGGTTACATATTTCTGTGTAGACTCAATAAATGCCTGGCAGGCTTCACGAAGAGGTGTAAACCATTTTCCTTCGTATACGATATCAGCGAATTTGTTGGCGATATCTTTCTTTGCTGTCATGGTATCACGATCAAGGATCAGTTCTTCTAACTGCTCATGAGCTTCTAAAAGAATTGTTCCACCGGGAGTTTCATAAACACCACGTGATTTCATGCCTACAACACGGTTTTCTACGATGTCAACAATACCGATACCATGCTTTCCGCCAAGTTTATTTAATGTACGGATGATATCAGAAACCTTCATGGCTTCACCATTGATCGTCTTTGGGATACCCTGTTCAAATGTCATTGTAATTTCTTCTGCTTCATCAGGAGCTTTCTCAGGGTGTGTTCCAAGAACAAGAAGATGATCGTAATTTGGAGCATTTGCAGGATCTTCTAATTCAAGACCTTCATGACTGATATGCCATAAGTTTCTATCACGGCTGTAGCTGCTGTCTGCAGCAAATGGAAGATCAATACCATGAGCCTTACAATATTCAATCTCTGATTCACGGGAATCGAGTTTCCAAAGTTCGCTTCTCCAAGGAGCGATGATCTTAATATCAGGAGCTAATGCTTTGATACCAAGCTCAAAACGAACCTGGTCATTTCCTTTGCCTGTAGCACCATGACAGATAGCAACCGCACCTTCTTTACGTGCGATCTCTACTAATCTTTTCGCAATGACAGGACGTGCCATAGAAGTACCAAGCAGATACTTGTATTCATATACAGCATTCGCCTGTACACAAGGTACAACGTAGTCATCGCAGAATTCATCAACAACATCCTCGATATATAACTTAGAAGCACCACTCAGCTTGGCTCTTTCCTCTAAACCATCTAATTCGCTTTCCTGTCCAACGTCAATACAAACGCAGACTACTTCATAATCGAAGTTCTCTTTTAACCAAGGGATGATAGCAGTAGTATCAAGGCCGCCAGAGTAGGCAAGAACAACTTTTTCTTTCATTATAAAATCCTCCTATAAATATGTAGAAATTTTGCATATATTTTATGCAATTCCAGATGCCGCTCATGATCCTTTTCTATTCTGACTAAAATAGTATGAAGCATCAGACACCGTTACCTTTTAGTATAAGCAGAAACAATGTACAATGCAATGTTTTTTTCTAAAATCCATAGGATCAAAAACGTGATCTGACTTTCAAGCTATAGTTTACTATACAGCATTATTTATAAATATGCAATATTTATTTATAAAAAAACATATAAACCTTGCAAATTATCATATAAATAGAAAAATATTCAAAAAAGTTATTGCATAAATATAAGACCAGGAGTATAATCAGTAACAGAAAAATACAGATAGGAGACAGAAAATGAGCAGCGAAGAAAAAGAGAACTTTATGGACCAGATTACAGTGAAGGCGGAGACATTGATCGAAGCACTTCCCTATATCCGTGATTTTAATAATAAGAGAGTTGTTGTAAAATATGGTGGCAGTGCCATGCTTGATAAAAGCCTGGAAGAAAGTGTGATCAAGGATGTTGCCCTTTTGAAGCTTGTTGGAATGAAACCGATTATTGTTCACGGTGGCGGAAAAGAAATCAGCAAATGGATCGACAAAGTCGGCATGGAGACACACTTTGAAGAAGGTTTTCGTGTAACTGATAAAGATACGATGGAAATTGCAGAAATGGTTTTAAACCGTGTCAATAAAAACTTAGTCCAGATGGTAGAACATCTTGGCGTCAAAGCAATCGGTATCTGTGGGAAAGATGGTGGTATGCTTCAGGTGGAAAAGAAAATGCCAAACGGAAAAGATATCGGCTATGTTGGTGACATTAAGTCTGTTAATACAGAAGTGATCGATACTTTACTCGAAAATGATTTTATACCGATTATTGCTCCGATCGGAATGGATGATAAAGGAGATACGTATAATATCAATGCAGATGATGCTGCCTGTGCGATCGCCGGTGGTATCCGTGCGGAAAAGCTTGCATTTTTAACAGATGTAGAAGGGGTTTGCATGAATCCGAAAGATCCTTCAACACTGTTATCTGTATTAAATCTGATCGAAGCAAACAAGCTGATTGAAAGTGGTGTGATCAGCGGTGGTATGCTTCCTAAAGTCAATAATTGTATTCATGCCGTAAACTCGGGAGTAGGACGTGTCCATATTCTGGATGGAAGAAGAGAACATTGTCTGCTTTTGGAATTCTTTACCAAACGAGGTATCGGTACAGCGATCATCGGAGATGACAGCGAATTATATTCAAATGAAAAATAGAGTACCGATGAAATGAAATAACATATATGAAAAGCCGGTTAGCAGGTTCTTTTTTAGAACAGCGGTCACAACAATAAAAAAGAAATGGGCATAATAATAAATTGTCCGAAGGAAACAAGGGAGGATTCTTCAGATGAAAAATGAGTTAGAAAAACATTTAATACATACCTATAACCGTTCGGTTACATTAGTAAAAGGGGAGGGTGTTTCTCTTTTTGACGACAAAGGAAAGGAATATCTTGATATGGGTGCAGGTATAGCAGTCTGTGCTCTCGGATATAGCAACGAAGAATATAAAAAAGCCTTAAAAGACCAGATTGATCAGTTGATCCATGTATCGAATCTGTTTTATACCGAACCGGTGATAAAAGCCGCAAAGTATCTTTCAAAGGCTTCCGGTATGGATCGTGTATTTTTTACAAACAGCGGAACAGAAGCGATTGAAGGAGCGATCAAACTTGCCCGTAAATATGCGCATTTAAAGAACAAAGACAGCAAAGGCGAGATCATTGCCATGAACCACTCATTCCATGGACGTTCCATGGGTGCGTTGGCAGTGACAGGTACCAAGCATTATCGTGATCCGTTTGAACCACTGATCGGTGGTGTTTCTTTTGCGGATTACAATAATTTAGAAAGTGTGAAAAAGCTGATCACAAAAGATACCTGCGCGATCATTATGGAAACATTACAAGGAGAAGGCGGCATTTATCCGGCAACGAAAGAATTCCTGCTTGGAGTACGCAAACTTTGTGACGAAAACGATATCGCTTTGATCTTAGATGAGATCCAATGTGGAATGGGACGTACCGGAAAGATGTTTACCTACGAACATTATGGTATCAAACCGGATATTATGACAAGTGCAAAAGCATTAGGCTGTGGTATGCCGGTTGGCGCATTCTGCGCAACAGAGAAATTTGCAACAGCAATGTGTCCGGGAGACCACGGTACAACATATGGAGGCAACCCATTAGCCTGTGCGGCTGTATGTAAAGTGTTTGAAATTTTTGAAAAAGAACATATCGTAGAACATGCTGCCAAAATGGGGAATTACTTTACAGAACAATTACAAAGATTACAGGAAAAACATCCGTCACTTATAACCGATGTTCGCGGAAAAGGATTGATGATCGGTATCGAAGTATCCTGTGCAAATGGCGATGTGGTAAAGAAGGCATTAGAAAAGGGCATGATTGTGATCGCAGCCGGTTCTAATGTTGTCCGTCTGGTGCCTCCGCTTGTAATTGAAACAAAGCATATTGATCAGTGTATTTCTATTTTAGACAGTGTTTTTGCAGAACTGTCATAAGATATATAAAATGTAAGATATACGCTAAAACACTCCCTATTTCTATTTAACGATATCAAAACGTGCTATTGTCAACGTACTGTTGTGAAATAAGGCAGAAAAAAGCAGAATGTCCTTTGAATCATTCTGCTTTTTTCTTTTTAAATGCATATTTCCATAAAATGTGGAAAAAATAAGAGGAAAGAAACGTATAAAAATGAAGATATGGGCATATCTTACGTTGCTTTTTCTTGCAAAACGGATAAGACAGCCCATAGACATGAAAAAGAAAAGAGGTTTTTTTATGTTTGGAATGATCGCATCTGTTATATCGGGAATCTTAATGAGTCTTCAGGGCGTTTTTAATACACAGGTCACAAAGCAGACAAGTGTATGGATTAGTGCAGGTTTCGTACAATTAACGGCATTAATAGTATGTATGATTGCATGGTTTGTAACCGGAAGAGAAGGCAGTATTAGCGGAATCATGCATGTCAGACCATGGTATATGCTTCTTGGCGGTGTGATGGGAGCATTTATCACTTATACAGTAATCCTTGGCATGAACCAGTTAGGTCCTGCAAAAGCTGTTCTTTTTATTATTGCTGCGCAATTGATCGCGGCATATATTGTAGAACTATTTGGCTGGTTTGGCACACAAAAAATCGGATTTGACTGGCTAAAATTAGCAGGTGTTGCTATTTTTATTACCGGAATTGTTGTCTTTAAATGGAAAGAACTGTTTTAAAAGAACAAAAGAGTAGATATTAAGTGCAAAATCATTAAAAAAATTGCTGATTATTTGTACATTGTATCTATTGTAATCGGAGAAAAAATTCGTTAGAATAGTAATCGGAGTTTACTGTATATTGCGAAACAGCCAATCTTGCTTTTGAAACACTCAAAAGAAAGGGAGGTTATTTGTGAAAAACAAGAATACAGGCATGATTTGGGTGCTTTGTTTTCTTTTTTTGGTTGCTGCGATTGCACTTTTTTTATTCGGGCCGCCAAAGAAAAACAAAGAAACGTTGTCTTTTGTAGAAAATACTGCTACAACAAAACAGGCAACTACCCAAAAAGAGACTCCTGCGCCTAAAAAAGACAAAAAGGATCATACTACTGAAAATGCAGTATATGTCTCAGGAGCGGTAAAGCATCCCGGTTTATATCGTTATTATGGCAATAAGAGAGTAGATGATGCAATCACGGCTGTTGGTGGTTTTTGTAAAAATGCGTCGACAGAAAGTATTAACCTGGCTCAATTTTTGCAGGATGGCGAACAGATCGTTGTTTTGACAAAGAAACAGGCAAAAAAGCAAAAGAGTCCAAAAGAAGATCCTGCTATGGTCAATGATTCAAAAAACAGACAAGACAGTCAGGGTGCTTCAAAAGTCAATATCAATACCGCATCCGTAGAAGAACTGATGCAGCTACCGGGAATCGGTGAGGCAAAAGCAAAGATGATCCTTGATTACCGCACGCAGAATGGTGCTTTTCAAAAGGTTGAAGATATTATGAAGATATCAGGTATTAAAGAAGGCGTATATAATAAAATCAAAGAAAATATTACAGTATAATCTGATGGTAAATAAGCAGGGGGAAAGAGAAATGGCAAGAAAAGTATTGGTAGTCGATGATGAAAAGCTGATCGTGAAAGGAATCCGTTTCAGTCTGGAACAGGAAGGAATGGAAGTTGATTGTGCCTATGATGGTCAGGAAGCATTTGATCTGGCATCACAAAATCAATATGATATAATTCTGTTAGACGTGATGCTTCCAAAAATGACAGGATTTGAAGTGTGTCAGCAGATTCGTGAGTTCTCGAATGTTCCGATTATCATGCTGACAGCCAAAGGGGATGATATGGATAAGATCCTTGGGCTGGATTACGGTGCAGACGACTATATCACGAAACCATTTAATATCTTAGAAGTAAAAGCACGGATCAAAGCGATCATCCGCAGAAGTGAAGTAAAGAAACCAAAAGCTCCGGAGACAAATGAGTTATCATTTGAAGAGCTGCGGATTAATATTGACAGCCGCCGTGGCTATATCAATAATACAGAAGTTAATCTGACAGCAAAAGAATTTGATCTGTTAGAACTTTTAATGACGCATCCTAACAAAGTATATAGCAGGGAAGAACTTCTAAATACCGTATGGGGCTATGATTATCCCGGAGATGTCCGCACAGTAGATGTACATATTCGTCGACTGCGTGAAAAGATTGAGACAACACCAAGTGATCCCAAATTCATTCACACAAAATGGGGTGTTGGATATTATTTTCAAAAATAAAGGGCAGATATCTTTTCATATGTAGAAATGATACGATCAAATAGAGGCTCAAAATGTCGGAGGAATTGTTTTGAAAGAGAAGTGGACAGCGATATTTAATAAGATGCGCAGTATGCGTATTCAAGTATTTACCACAATGTTTTTAGCGGGCATTATTCCTGTTATACTCTTTTCAAATATTATTATTAAAGCATATAATTCACAGATCATTACACAAAGAACCGATGAGATTCAGTCCTATGCAACTGTTATTGCAAACTTAGTATTATCTTCCGGTTTTTTGTCCGGTGAAAGCTCTGATGAAGTTAATCGAGAATCCGAAGAGATTGCCAATATTTATCAGGGAAGGGTTATGATCATTGATCAGAATCTGCGTATTATCAAAGATACATACAATGTTGAAACAGGAAAGACTGCCATTTCTACCGAAGTAATCCAATGCATGAATGGTTCAAAAGATAAATATACAAATACGATCGGTGATTATATCCAGTTGACATCAGCGATTGTAGATCCATCAACCGAAAAAGTAACCGGTGCTGTTTTGATCAGTTTCTCAACAAAAAGCCTGGCAGTATTGGAAGACTCGGTCAATTATCGTGCGATCCTGATCATACTGGCATTAGCAATTTGTATCGTACTTTTTAGTTTCTTGTATTCCGCATTATTATCTAAGCCATTACAAAAAGTAACCGAATCGATCGATGAAGTGACAAGAGGTGATTTTGATGTTGCGTTGGACATTCATTCTTATTCCGAATTGGAGTCTGTTTCGGAATCCTTTAATCGTATGATTGGTTTTATTCAGGAACAGGATAATGCAAGACAGGAATTTGCATCCAACGTTTCCCACGAATTAAAGACACCATTAACATCCATGAAAGTACTTTCGGATTCTTTGCTTTCCCAGGAGGGAATGCCGGAAGAACTGTATCGGGAATTTCTCGGAGATATTACCAGCGAGATTGAACGAATGACAAATATCATCAACGATCTGCTTTCTATGGCAAAGTTAGAAAAAAACAGTGCTGATATGACGATTGTAAATATCAGTATCAATGAATTACTGGATGGTGTTTTGAAACGACTCCGTCCGATTGCAGCCAAGCGCAACATTGAATTGGTATATGAGAGTTATCGACCGGTAGTAGCTGATGTAGATGAAGTTAAAATGTCAATCGCATTAAACAATCTGATTGAAAATGCCATCAAATATAACTATGATGGTGGCTGGGTACATGTCACATTAAATGCGGATCACAAATTCTTCTATGTCCGTATTCAGGATTCCGGAGTCGGTATTCCGGAAGAATTACAAGATAAAATTTTTGAACGTTTTTACAGAGTTGATAAAGCGAGGTCAAGAGAAACCGGTGGTACCGGACTTGGACTGGCTTTGACCAGACGTGCTATTTTGCTGCATCGCGGTTCAATTAAAGTTTATAGTAAAGAAAAAGAAGGTACTACCTTTACAATCCGTATTCCGTTAAATTATGTCACAGCAGAAAACTGATAGGAGGCAAACAAATGTTACAGTCTATGAAAAGAAATAGAACACATCTGATTCTGACAGCATTTGTCTGCCTGCTATGCTTATCTGTACTTGATGGATGCACCAAAAAAGATAAGAAAAAAAGCAGTTATACCGGTTCTTACATTTATTGTCTGGATTCGAATGAAACAAAGATTGAGGGAGAAAAATATACAATTAAAAGTAAAGATACCGATAAAATGATCCGCGAACTTTTGCATAAGATGAGAAAAGAACCGGAGACAGTGTCGTTAAAAAATGCACTGTCTGACAGCATTACATTAGACGATTATACTCTGACGAATTCCGGAGAACTTTCTTTATACTGGACAGCCTCTTATACGAATTATACCGGTCCTTCGGAAGTGCTTCGCCGTGCCGCAATCGTAAAGACTCTTTGTCAGGTACCGGATGTAAAAAGCGTACAATTCTATGTTGCCGGACAGCCACTGACTGACACAAATATGAATACGATCGGTTTTATGACAGCAGATACCTTTGTTGATAATACCGGAGATATGGAATACACTCAAAATACTACATTAAATATGTATTTTGCAAGTGCCTCGGGGACATCGCTCGTAGAAGTACCTGTTAAGATCACATATGACGCCTCGATCCCGTTAGAGCAGCTTGCACTGAAACAGTTGATCAAAGGTCCTTCTTCTGTTGGCGGAATCAGCAATACACGTATGCTGGCTACGATACCTTCCGGCACAAAAGTAAACAAAATATCTGTAAAAGATAATACCTGCTATTTGGATCTATCATCAGATTTTCTTGATAAAAGAGATAATGTATCGGATGAAGTAACGATATACTCTGTCGTAAACACATTAGTAGAATTATCTAATATCAATAAAGTACAATTTAGTATTGATGGAGAACAGGTTCTTCTTTATAACGATTCGATCGATTTCGGAGAACCGTTTGAACGCAATCTTGATCTGGTCTTAAAATGATCCTGCAAGGTCTTTTTAAGACGTTAGAAAGAAAGGAGGTTATTTGAAAAGACCAATGGTATGGGGAGTTGGTCTTTTGTTTCTATGTTTTCTGATTCGTATCACTTTTTTTAATAAGCAGGTTCAAAAAGAACAATACTGTCTGAATGCACTTTTTGACAGAGAAGCTTTTTGTAATGCAATAGGAACAATCGAACAGATTGAGCAAAAGAAGAACTCCGTTTTTATTTATCTAAAGGATGTTTCTATCCAACTGCCGTCTCAGCCGGATCAGGGCATCTGTTCTATCGGTCATGTGATCATGACATCTAATACATTAACATCGTCTTCCTATAATCATGGGAATCAGATCCGGATACAAGGAAAATTAAAAAAACTGCTTCCGGCACAAAATCCCGGACAATTTGATGAACGGTCGTATTATAGAGAGCAGAATATTTTTTATAAAATAGAAGAGCAAAATAGTTTTTGTATCAGCAATACAAAAAATTCATTAAAAGTATCATTATTTTCTTTCAAACAACATATGAAAAAGATCTATCGGAAGTATCTGAATCCAAAAGATTCAGGGGTGGTGACCGCTATGTTACTTGGAGACCGATCCGCTCTGGATAGTGAGATCAAAGAACTCTATCAACAAAACGGAATCGGACATATTCTTGCAATCAGCGGACTACATATTTCTATCTTATCTATGGCTTTATACCGGCTTTTCCAAAAACTTTGTCTGCCACGTCCGATTCCGTTTTGCCTGATTGTATTCTTTTTATTCTTATATGGTATCATGACCGGTTTTTCTGTTTCGACAAGCAGAGCGATCATTATGATGTGCATGTTTCTTTTGGCAAAGGAGATTGGTCGAAGCTATGATACGATTACGGCATTGGCATTGAGTGCAATGATTATATTGATTCAGAAACCATATGCCGTTTTTTCGGTCGGTTTTTTGCTATCCTACGGAGCCGTGCTTGGAGTCGTCCTAATAATTCCTGTCTGTAAAGGGATTGTTCTTGGTTCCCATCACGAGCAGGATCATTATTATCGAAAACGATTACGAAAAGAACGGGAGCAGGAAAGCAGTTGGAAAATAAAAGAGGAGCGGCACTTTGGGGCAGTTTCCAAAAAAATACCACGTTTTTTATGTTGTAAAGAAGCTTTCTTTGCACATTTGAAAAAGAAATGTCTGCATATGTTTGGATCTTTGCTGCTTGCGAGTATCAGTATTTCCATGATGACAACCCCCTTACTCTTATGGTTCTTTTATGAACTGCCAACCTACAGCATTTTGATCAATCTTCTGGTTCTTCCTGCAGTATCCTTTCTCGTTATTTTATCTGCACTGGGTGGTCTGGCAGGAATATTGTCATTCCCTTTTACAAAAGGGATATTTTCTTTGATACATTGCATTCTGGCAGGTTATGATACGTTATGCCGCATCACAAGAAAGCTTCCGTTTTCTCTTCTAACACCGGGACAGCCACCACTTGAAACAATAGTTTTCTATTATGTTATATTATTTTTTGTGATTTTTTTAATCAGAAAAATCCTTTATGAGCAGGAACACTTTCCTTTTTGGAAGAGAAATATATTTGTTATGGTATGTATGTTTTTGATGATCCTGCTTTTTAGCTATCGCAAAAAGGCTGCCTTTTCCTGCACAATGCTAGATGTAGGACAGGGAAATGGTATTCTGATACAGACAGCAAAGAAGACAATTTTAGTGGATGGTGGAAGCAGTGATGTGACTGAGGTTGGAAAATACCGGCTGCTGCCATGTCTGAAATATTACGGTATTACCTGTATTGATGCCATGATCATGACACATGCTGACACAGATCATATATCCGGTCAGCTGGAATTGATCGAAATGATGCAAAAAGGGCAGCTTACGATTACAACGTATCTGCTGCCACAGCCGGAACAGTCTTTGCAGGATTCCAATTATAAGAAGATCGTAACAGAAGCAAAGAAAGCCGGTATTACGTTGCAATATCTTCATAAGAAAGAACAATTAACGATCGGTGATCTTTCTTTGTATTGTGTACATCCCGAAAAAAACTTTTGTGCGGATTCTGCAAATGCATATTCTACGACATTATCCTTACAGTGGAAGAAGTATTCCATTCTTTTGACGGGAGATTTAGAAAAGAATGGCGAAGAAGCGGTATTAGAAGAATTACAAAAGAATCCGTCGCTTCCTGCAAGATATGATTTCCTGCAAGTACCACACCATGGTTCTAAGAATGCAGGAAGTGAGGTCTTTTTACAAAAAGTCTTACCGAAAGTCTCTCTGATATCCTGCGGTTATCAGAACCGGTATGGTCATCCACATGCCGAGTTGCTAGAAAGACTTAAAAAGATAGATTCTCATATCTATACAACACCTGCATCCGGCGCGATCAGTATCAAGGAAGAACCCAAAAGTCTGTTAAACCGAAAAAAAGACGATTCCTTAAAGATCGAAACATTTTGCAAATATACATGACAAACGTTATGCTTTGTGATACAATAAAAAGGATTTTGAGTATTTTTGTGTGATTTTGCTGATAAATCGTGTAAAAAGAAAAAAGATTACAAAGACAAGATAAGTATGAAAGAAAGATATTTGCCGTTACCGGCAGAATGGAGGCAATGATGGATTACAAGAAGGCAGGCGTTGATATTGAGGCAGGATACAGATCGGTAGAATTAATGAAAAAGCATATTGCCAGTACAATGCGCAAAGAAGTTTTAACAGATATCGGTGGTTTTTCCGGTGCATTTTCCATGGAAGCATTTAAGAATATGGAACAGCCAACGCTAGTTTCCGGTACAGATGGTGTGGGAACAAAGTTAAAACTTGCTTTTGAACTGGACAAACACGATACGGTAGGTATCGACTGTGTTGCGATGTGTGTAAATGATATTGCATGTGCAGGCGGAGAACCTTTGTTCTTCCTTGATTATATTGCATGCGGTAAGAATGAACCGGAAAAGATCGCACAGATCGTCAGCGGTGTTGCTGAAGGATGTAAACAGTCAAATGCTGCATTGATCGGTGGAGAAACAGCAGAAATGCCGGGCTTTTATCCTGTTGATGAATATGATCTTGCCGGATTTGCAGTAGGTGTTGTAGATCGTAAAGATATGATCACAGGAAAGACAATTGCCAAAGGAGACGTATTGGTCGGAATTGCTTCTTCGGGCATTCACAGTAACGGTTTTTCGTTAGTCCGCAAAGTATTTGATATTGAAAAGACAAATCTGAATAAAACATTTGAATCTCTTGGCGGAAAGACATTAGGAGAGACCTTGCTTGCACCGACGATCATCTATGTCAAAGCACTTCGCAGTGTTAAAGAGGGCGGCATAACGATCAAGGGATGCAGCCATATTACCGGTGGTGGATTTTATGAGAACATTCCACGTATGCTTCATGATGGTGTTCATGCACAGATCAAAGCAGACAGTTATGAGATTCCTCCAATCTTTGATATGCTTGCAAAAGATGGAGATATCGCAAAAGAAATGATGTACAATACATATAATATGGGTGTGGGTATGATTCTTGCCGTAGATGCCAAAGATGCAGATAAGACTGTAGAATTAGTCAATGCATCCGGTCAGAAAGGATTTATCATCGGTGAGATCACAGAAGGTGAAAAAGGTATTACTTTAGTTTAGTATACAGAAAGCAGTGAGACAGTTATATTACCTGTATAAATTATGAAGTCTTTTATTGACTGATAAAAGACCCCGGTATATTACCCGCACATGGTTTGCCGGATAACAGAAAAATGTGCAGAAACGAGGAAGTATCATGCAAAAAATCGCAATTTGTGTATCCGGAGGCGGTACAAATTTACAAGCGATCATCGATGCAGTTGCTAACGGAACGATCCGTGATACAAAGATTGAACTTGTTGTCAGTAACAAAAAAGAGGCTTATGCTTTAGAACGTGCGGCAAAAGCAGGGATTGAGACTGCATGCATATGTCCAAAAGATTATGCTGACAGGGAAACATTTGGCAAAGAAATGGTTCGTATTTTTGACGAGCATGAGATTGATCTGATCGTATTAGCCGGCTATCTGGTTATTATTCCTGAGATATTAGTACAGCATTATCGAAACAAGATCATTAATATCCATCCATCTTTGATACCGGCACATTGCGGTATGGGATATTATGGATTAAAAGTACACGAAAGTGTATTGGCAACAGGAAATAAAGTAACGGGAGCTACAGTACATTTTGTGGATGAAGTAGCTGACCACGGACCAATTCTTTTACAGAAGGCCGTAAAAGTCTGTGAAGGTGATACACCGGAGACTCTTCAAAGAAGAGTAATGGAAGAAGCTGAATGGCACATTCTTCCCGAAGCGATCGACCTGATCGGACAAAAGAAAGTAACGATTGTAAATGGCATCGCCCATATAGCAGACTAGCACAATGAATCATTAACATATTGATTTTTGTTGTGCCGTTATCAGGGAGATTCATACAGAGAGGAGTATTTTTAATGAAGGTTTTAATTGTAGGAAGTGGTGGACGTGAACATGCGATCGCATGGAGTGTTGCACAGAGCAAGCGCGTAGATAAGATCTATTGTGCTCCGGGAAATGGCGGTATCAGCCAGTATGCAGAGTGTGTCAATATTGCAGCAATGGAATTTGACAAATTAGCTGATTTTGCACAGGAACATGCGATCGACCTTACGATCATCGGTATGGATGATCCGTTAGTTGGCGGTATCGTTGATGTTTTTGAAGAAAGAGGACTCCGTGTCTTTGGACCACGCAAAAATGCAGCGATCATCGAAGGTTCAAAAAGCTTTTCAAAAGATCTTATGAAAAAATACGGTATTCCAACCTGTCATTATGAGACTTTTCATTCACCGGAAGAAGCATTGCTTTATTTGGAAAATGTAACCTATCCGGTTGTCTTAAAAGCAGATGGTCTTGCTCTTGGAAAGGGTGTTTTGATCTGTAATACAGCAGAAGAAGCAGAAGCCGGGATTGCCAGCCTGATGCTTGATAAGCAGTTTGGTACAGCCGGTGATACGGTCGTGATCGAAGATTTCATGACAGGACGTGAAGTATCTGTATTATGTTATTGCGATGGTACCCATATTAAGCCAATGACAAGTGCACAGGATCATAAGAGAGCCGAAGACGGCGATAAAGGTTTGAACACAGGTGGTATGGGCACCTTTTCACCAAGTCCTTTCTATACAGAAGATATTCAGAAATTCTGTGAAGAAAAGATCTATCAGCCGACAATGGATGCGATGAAAGCAGAAGGCAGAGATTTTGTCGGTATCTTATTTGTCGGATTAATGCTTACCAAAGATGGTCCTAAGGTATTAGAATACAATGCCCGTTTTGGTGATCCTGAAGCACAGGTTGTTCTACCGCGTATGAAAAATGATATCATTGATGTTATGGAAGCCTGCATTGATGGCAGATTAGATCAGATTGATTTGCAATTTGAAGACAATGCAGCAGTATGTGTAGTCTTAGCCTCTGACGGTTATCCAAAGAGCTATGAAAAAGGCAAGCTGATCACAGGCTTAGAAAACTTTGAAGGAAAAGACGGATATTATGTATTCCACGCAGGCACAAAATTAACCGATGAAGGTATTGTAACAAACGGTGGACGAGTACTTGGTGTTACTGCAAAAGGCTCTAACTTAAAAGAAGCTCGTGCCAATGCATATAAAGCAACCGAATGGATCTCCTTTGAAAATAAATATATGAGACATGATATCGGCAAAGCAATTGATGAAGTAAACGAATAAGCATACCAGAACAATAATAACAGGATAACGTTTATAGATATGTAAACTGTATTCTAAAAAATAAAATAGCACAAAATGCTCTTAAAATGTGCAGAAAAGAGGGAAATATGTATTCATTTGCAGAAGTAGAAAATTTTGATCCGGAAATTGCAAAAGCAATCGCAGACGAAACAGGAAGACAGAGAGAAAACATTGAATTGATCGCTTCTGAAAACTTAGTCAGCAAAGCAGTGATGTCAGCTATGGGAAGTACATTGACAAACAAATATGCGGAAGGTTATCCGGGAAAACGATATTACGGTGGCTGCGAATATGTCGATGTCGTAGAAAACCTTGCCCGTGATCGTGCCATGAAGCTTTTTAACTGTACTTATGCAAACGTACAGCCACATTCCGGTGCTCAGGCAAATATGACGGTATTTTTCGCTTTAATGAATCCGGGAGACACCTTTATGGGAATGAACCTGGATCATGGCGGACATTTAACGCATGGAAGCCCTGTTAATATGTCAGGTAAATATTTTCATTGCGTTCCTTATGGTGTTAACGATGAAGGCTTCATTGATTATGATGAAGTAGAACGCATCGCCAAAGATTGCAAACCTAAATTGATCGTAGCAGGTGCAAGTGCATATGCACGTAAGATTGACTTCAAACGCTTCCGTGAGATTGCTGATGAAGTAGGTGCTTATCTGATGGTTGATATGGCTCATATTGCCGGACTGGTTGCAGCAGGTTATCATGAAAGCCCGATCCCATATGCACATGTTGTTACAACCACTACACATAAGACACTTCGCGGACCTCGTGGCGGTATGATACTTTCTAGTGAAGAGTTTGCAAAAGAAGTCAACTTCAATAAAGCATTATTCCCTGGAATCCAGGGTGGTCCTTTGATGCATGTGATCGCTGCAAAAGCAGTCTGCTTCAAAGAAGCATTAGATCCGTCTTTTAAAGAATACGGAAAAAATATCATCGACAATGCCCAGGCTTTAGCAAAAGGCTTACAAAGCCGTGGAATCAAGATCGTATCCGGTGGTACGGATAACCATTTAATGTTAGTGGATCTTGCCGACAAGGGTCTGACAGGAAAAGAAGTAGAAAAATGGCTCGATGCAGCGCATATTACATGTAATAAGAATACCATTCCAAATGATCCACAGTCTCCATTTGTCACAAGTGGTATCCGTCTTGGTACAGCAGCCGTAACAACCAGAGGATTCCGTACAGATGATATGGATAAAGTTGCAGAAGCAATTGCTTTGATCATTAATGATCCGGAAGGAAACAAAGAAAAGGCAACTGCTATTGTAAAAACATTAACAGACAAATATCCATTATATGAGTAATTTATAGTTTTCGGGGGCAAAGCATGGTCTTTGCCCTTTTTCCGACTGGAGGTAGCATATGACAGCAAAAGAGAGAAATTATGAAAATCTTGCAGAAAGTATTATCGCAAAATTAGCCCAGCGTAATATGGAAGGATATTATTGCAAAGACCGGGAAGAAGCAAATGCAAAAGTAAAGCGTTTTTTAATGCCGGATTGTTCGATCTCATGGGGCGGCTCAGAAACCTTAGAACAGATCGGACTGATTGCAGACTTAAAGGAATCTGAAAATGAATACGAGATCCTTGACCGTAAAAATCCTGATCCTGCCTTATCTGCAAAAGAGTTCTATGGAAAGATGGTAACGGCTGATTTCTTTTTGATGAGTACAAATGCGATTACGGTAGATGGGGAACTAATAAATATTGACGGCAACGGAAACCGTGTTGCCTGTCTTTGCAACGGACCGGATCATGTGATCATTGTTGCAGGAATGAATAAAATAGTTCCTGATATACAAAGCGGGATTGCCCGCGTCAGAAACATTGCCGCTCCGCCAAACGGAGTACGATTAAACACAAATACACCTTGTGCGGAATACGGAAGATGTGTCGATTGTCTGACGGATGACTGTATGTGCTGCCATACTGTAGTTACAAGAATGTGCCGTGTGCCGGGCAGGATCAAAGTCATCTTAGTGGGCGAAGAACTTGGCTATTGATCAAACGATTTGCAAAGAGTGCATTTGTAAGTTTGAAACAGAATGTATTGAAAAGGAGAAAAAGAGAGAATATAATTTATGGAAACAAAGGAATTGATCGACCGTTTAGAAAGAGATCATATTTTAACACAGGAAGAATATACTGCAATCATTACGAACCATACAACACAGGACATGGAATATCTGTTTGAAAAAGCCAGAAAGTTAAGAGAACAGTATTATCAAAAAGATGTTTATGTACGTGGACTGATCGAATTTTCAAATTATTGCAAAAACGACTGTTTCTATTGCGGAATACGATGCAGTAACCGGAATGCACAGCGATATCGTTTACGTGAAGACGAGATTCTAGAATGTGCGAATCAGGGCTATGAACTTGGCTTTCGTACTTTTGTCTTACAAGGGGGCGAAGATCTTTCGTACTCCGCTAGACAGATTGGAGAGCTGGTAAAAAAAATTAAACAAGCCCATCCTGATTGTGCGATCACATTGTCGATAGGAGAACGTGAAAAAGAAGTATACCAATATTGGTATGACTGTGGTGCACAACGTTATCTTCTGCGTCACGAAACTGCTACAAAAGAGCATTATCAGGCATTACATCCAAAAGAAATGTCATGGGAACATCGGATACAATGTCTTAGAGATCTCAAAGAGATCGGTTATCAGGTAGGAGCCGGTTTTATGGTAGGATCTCCCTATCAGACAGCTGCACATCTAGCAAAAGAATTGTGTTTTTTAAAGGACTTTGATCCGCACATGGTGGGGATTGGACCTTTTATCGCACAGAAAGATTCCCCATTTGCCAAAGAAAAGAATGGTACCTTAAGAGAAACACTTTTGATGTTAGGTCTGATCCGTCTGACATTGCCAAAAGTATTACTTCCGGCAACGACAGCATTAGGAACGATTGATCCAAAAGGTAGAGAAAAAGGAATCCTTGCCGGAGCAAATGTGGTTATGCCAAATCTTTCTCCGGTGTCAGTCCGTAAAAAATACGAACTATATGATAATAAGATCTGTACCGGTGAAGAATCAGCACAATGCCGTGGCTGTTTGGAAAATCGTATGGAGTCGGTTGGATATCATATTGTAACATCCCGTGGGGATTATGTTTCTTTTTTTGAAAATAAAGCAACTGTATAGAAAAAGCAAGAAGAAATGAGGTTTATTATGTGGAAATGTAAAGATTTAATGAAAATGACAGATGCCGTAAAACCGGCAAAAACAGGAGCAAATGTAGAAGTGCAGATCAATGTTACAAACATTGTCAAGTATGTCTGCTTTGCCGGCATTGCAATCGTTGGGATTATTTTTGGTTCGAAAAGCTTTGTAGAATGCAAAAAAAACGAAAAAACGAAAGAGGATAATTAATCCATATGGGAAAACATTTATTTATTGCCGAAAAGCCAAGTGTTGCAAAAGAATTTGCAAAAGTACTCGGTGTCAATGGAAATGCCGGAAATGGATATTTAGAATCCAAAGACTATGTCGTAACATGGTGTGTCGGTCATTTGGTTACAATGAGTTATCCCGATGCCTACGATCCGGCTTTAAAGAAGTGGTCGTTGCAAACAATCCCATTTTTACCGGAACAGTTTCTCTATGAATTAATACCGGATGTCAAAAAACAGTTTGATATTGTAGCCGGATTGCTTAACCGGGAAGATGTGACCTGCATTTATGTCTGTACCGACTCGGGACGCGAGGGAGAATACATTTACCGGCTTGTAGACCAGATGGCGCATGTTCCTGCATCCAAGGAAAAGAAACGTGTCTGGATCGATTCACAGACCGAAGAAGAGATAGAACGTGGTATCAAAGAGGCAAAAAACTTAAAAGAATACGACAATCTTTCCGATGCCGCTTATCTGCGTGCAAAAGAAGATTACCTGATGGGAATTAACTTTTCGCGTGTCCTTTCTTTAAAATACGGACGCAATGTCATGAACTTTTTAAATAACGGAAAATGGTCAGCAATCTCGGTAGGCCGTGTTATGACTTGTGTGCTTGGTATGGTGGTGCGTCGTGAACGTGAGATCCGAAACTTTGTTAAGACTCCGTTTTATCGTGTTCTTGGTACATTTTCCTATGAAGGGCAGCAATTTGACGGAGAATGGAAAGCAATAGAAGGTTCTGCCTATTTTCAATCTCCGTTACTTTATAAAGAAAATGGTTTTAAAGAATACAAAGATGCCATCGCACTATGCGAATCTCTGGATTTTACAAAAGAAGAAGTCGAAAAAGGAACGGATACCGATAAAACAAAGACTGATACAACAGAACCGGTACAGGATCAGAACCAGACAGACGTGCCACGAATGGCAGTTATTCAGAAAGTAGAAAAGAAAAAAGAAAAGAAAAATCCGCCATTATTATTTAACTTAGCAGAGCTTCAGAATACCTGTTCGAAACTGTTTAAGATCAGTCCCGATGAGACATTAAAGATCATTCAGGAATTATACGAAAAAAAGCTCGTTACCTATCCGCGTACCGATGCCAGAGTGCTTTCGACAGCTGTTTCAAAAGAAATACATAAAAATATAACAGGATTAAGAAACTATCCGGTTGTCAAAGAGATTGCCGAACACATTTTAGAACAAAAGTCATATCAGGGCATTGCTAAGACACGATATGTCAATGATAAACAGATCACAGACCATTATGCGATTATTCCGACCGGTCAGGGATTTGGTGCGATTGCCGGACTGAACCTGACAGCACAAAGAATCTATGAAGTGATCGTCAGACGCTTTCTTTGCATCTTTTATCCACCTGCAGAATATCTAAAGCTTGCAATCATTGCAAAACGTAAAGAAGAAGCTTTCTTTGCTAATTTTAAAGTGATGACGGCACAAGGATATTTAGCAATTGCTTCGGCTTCATTTTCACGGACAAAAGCAGCCGATAAGAAAGATAATGATACAGAAGAGACGCAAAATACAGACAGCACTGTTTTATCTGTTATGCAAAATCTGAAAAAAGGAATGGAAGTGGAACTGTCCATGCTTTCAATCAAAGAAGGTGAAACCTCTCCGCCAAAGCGTTATAATTCCGGATCAATGATCCTCGCAATGGAAAATGCAGGACAGTTGATCGAAGACGAAGAACTTCGTTCCCAGATTAAAAGCAATGGTATCGGAACAAGTGCTACAAGAGCGGAGATTCTGAGTAAATTAGTGAAGATCCGTTACTTAAAATTAAATAAAAAAACGCAGATCATTACACCGGAGCTGCTTGGCGAAATGGTCTATGATGTTGTGAATTCTTCGATACGGTCTTTGTTAAATCCTGAGTTGACCGCAAGCTGGGAATTGGGACTGACACAGGTTGCCGATGGGAAGATCACATCCGATGAATATATGGAAAAGCTTAACGGATTTATTACGAGGCGCGTGGACTATGTAAAACATACCAATAATCAATACCTGTTAAAACAGATGTTTGAACAGGCAGCTGTTTATTATAAAAAATAACGAAAAAAAATGAAATTAAAAAGGAGAGAGAACAATGTATGATAATTTAAAGTGCAAAACATTATTTAATCTGGATGAAACCATTGCAAAAGATATCTTTAACGATGTAACTTTCCCATGGGAAGTGCTTCCAAAGATCAAGGATTTTATAATTGAACTTGGTAAGACATTATCTTTAGAAGAATATAGCCATCCCCAGGAAGATATCTGGATTGCCAAAAGTGCAACCGTCGCAGCCAATGCATCGATCAATGGACCATGTATCATCGGGAAAAAGACGGAAGTACGTCCGGGTGCTTTTATCCGTGGCAATGCGATTGTGGGAGAATACTGTGTTGTCGGAAATTCAACAGAATTAAAAAATGTCATTTTATTTAACAATGTGCAGGTACCTCATTATAATTATGTAGGAGACTCCATCCTTGGATATAAGTCCCATATGGGAGCCGGATCGATCACATCCAATGTTAAATCGGATAAGAGCAATGTTACGATTCGCTATGAGGGTGACTTGATCGAAACCGGTTTAAAGAAAATGGGTGCAATACTTGGAAATTATGTAGAAGTCGGATGCAACAGCGTAATGAATCCGGGAACGATCATCGGAAGCAACACCAATGTGTATCCGCTGTCTATGATTCGTGGTTATATTCCAAAAGGAAGTATTTATAAAAAACAAGGTGACATTGTAGAAAAAAAAGCCGATTGATCAGAAAAAGGATCAGAAAAATTATATTTTTTTGTCAAAAAGAGTAGACGAAAATCGAATTTTGTGAGAAAATAAATTCAGTACTGCGGTTTTTTACCAGCAGATTAAAAGCATATTGAAAGGAGTATGAACATGATTTATTCACAGGAAGTAGAAAACATGTGCCCAGTAGCTCAGGGCGTGCACCATGGTGCAGCACCAATCCCAGAAGAAGCAAAATGGGTTAAAGCAAAAGAAGTAAAGGATATCTCCGCATTTACACACGGTGTTGGCTGGTGTGCACCACAGCAGGGTGCCTGCAAGCTCAGCCTTAACGTTAAGGAAGGTATCATTCAGGAAGCATTAGTTGAGACAATCGGATGTTCCGGTATGACACATTCCGCTGCTATGGCTTCAGAAATTCTTCCGGGTCTTACTGTAATGGAAGCTTTAAACACAGACTTAGTTTGTGATGCTATCAACACAGCTATGAGAGAGCTTTTCTTACAGATCGTATATGGTCGTTCACAGTCTGCATTCTCAGAGGATGGTCTTCCGGTTGGTGCAGGTCTTGAAGATCTTGGTAAGGGACTTCGTTCTCAGGTTGGTACTATGTATGGTACATTAAAGAAAGGTCCTCGTTACCTTGAAATGGCTGAGGGTTATGTAACAGCAATCGCTTTAGACGCTGATGATCTGATCATCGGTTATAAATTCGTTAGCCTTGGTAAGATGACTGACTTCATCAAGAAAGGTGACGATCCTAACACAGCATATGAAAAAGCTTGTGGTCAGTATGGTCGTGTAGATGACGCAGTTAAGCTCATCGACCCTAGAACAGATGAAGAAATCGCAAAATAATATAAAGGAGGCAAACGAATAATGGCTTTATTTGAATCATATGAAAGAAGAATTGATAAAATCAATAGCGTATTAAACAGCTATGGTATTGCTTCTATTGAAGAAGCTGAAAAAATCACTAAGGATGCCGGTTTGAACGTTTACGATCAGATCAAGAGCATTCAGCCAATCTGTTTCGAGAATGCATGTTGGGCTTACATCGTAGGTGCAGCAATCGCAATTAAGAAAGATTGTCGTCGTGCAGCAGATGCTGCAGCAGCAATTGGTGAAGGATTACAGGCATTCTGTATTCCCGGATCAGTAGCAGATACACGTAAAGTAGGTCTTGGTCATGGTAACTTAGGAAAGATGCTTTTGGAAGAAGAGACTGACTGTTTCGCTTTCTTAGCAGGTCATGAGTCATTTGCGGCAGCAGAAGGTGCTATCGGTATCGCAGAAAAAGCAAACAAAGTACGTAAGAAACCTCTTCGTGTTATCTTAAACGGTCTTGGTAAAGACGCAGCTCAGATCATCTCACGTATCAACGGATTTACATACGTAGAGACAGAGTACGATCCATATACAAACGAAGTAAAGGAAGTATTCCGTAAGGCATATTCTGAAGGACTTCGTGCTAAAGTAAACTGCTATGGTGCAAACTCTGTACCGGAAGGTGTTGCTATCATGCACAAAGAAGGCGTTGATGTATCTATTACAGGTAACTCAACTAACCCAACTCGTTTCCAGCATCCGGTAGCAGGAACATATAAGAAAGAATGTCTTGAGCAGGGTAAGAAATACTTCTCAGTTGCTTCAGGTGGTGGTACAGGCCGTACACTTCATCCTGATAACATGGCAGCAGGTCCTGCTTCATATGGTATGACAGATACATTAGGACGTATGCATTCAGATGCACAGTTCGCAGGTTCTTCTTCTGTACCGGCTCACGTTGAAATGATGGGTCTGATCGGTGCAGGTAACAACCCAATGGTTGGTATGACAGTTGCAGTTGCAGTTGCTGTACAGGAAGCAGCCGACAATGGTAAATTCTAATTATTAAAAAAGAATATTTCTCTTTTTTGAGGACTTGTCTGTTTTGACAGGTCCTCGTTTTGACTTTTTGTCAAAAAGTTCCGGAAACCCAAAATATATTTTTGGGATAATCCTTAGAAAAAAGCCTAAAATTTCAGACAGAAAAATACTTACATAGGGCTGCTTTATATATTGGGAAAAAATGGAGAAAAGTGAAAGAAACGGAAAAAAGTTTCTAAGAAAATGTAGTATAATAAAAAAGATGAGTATACGATACAAGGAGAAAATGACAGAAATGAAAATGGACAGGCAACATTTTTGCATGGGATGTATGCATCCGTTAAGAGAACAGGGAAATTGCTCTTTTTGTGATTTTTTACCGGAAGAATACAAAGCTCTTCTCTCTAAAAACTGCCATATACCTCTCTAAAAATTATCATGCAAAGAGCTGCAGCTGAAAGAAAAGAGTATAATGTGCGTAATCCTATAGTGTTTTTTCCAAATTTTAATCATGAAAAAAAAAATCTATTGTTTAAGTTTCACGAAAAAAATTCAAATCCCTTAAAATACTTGTATTTTAGGGGATTTTCCATTATAATTTACAAGGTCGTAGAATAAGCTTATTCTTTGTAATGGACACTTTGTTCTATGACGACATATCAAAAAAATTTCAAAAAGAAATATTTTGATATGATTGGATCAGCATTGATATTCAAATTAAGAAATTATATATAAGGAGTAGTACAAATGAGCAAAAATCTCGTAGAAATTTTAGACGGATATAAAGTAGGAGAATTAAAAGAATTAGCTAAAACTTCAGGCTTAAAAGGTTATTCAAAACTAAAAAAAGCAGAACTTGTAGAAGCTGTCAGCAAACAGTTAGAGCAGGTAGAAGTTGCATCTTTAGATGTACCGGATGAAATCAAGAATATCTTTGTAAAAGAAGAGACAAAAGAGAAAGCAGTACAAAAAAAGACTACTCATACGAAGACTCCTATCATCGGTGTTGCGCCTCATGTTATGAACGTTGCAAAAGATGGTCAGGCTCCATATGTTCCGGTTGCCAATCCGGTTCAGCATGACAAAAAAATCTATCCAAACGATCCGTGTCCATGTGGTTCAGGAAAGAAATATAAGAAGTGCTGTGGCAAAAGAGCATAAAACAAATTTAATAAAATCAAATTAATAACATTGAAGAAAAAGCCAATAGATTTTTTATGATAGGATCTCGCCTACACAGGCAGAGGCCATGTCATTATATGAATCTTTGGCTTTTTGTTTTTTGTCTTATCACAAATGTAATTATATCATGAATTCGCAACACAGAAGAGCTTGCTTTTCTGTGCAGAATTTATGAACGACAAAATCGTCAAGCACGAAGTGCGACAAGCATGCAATGCTTGGATTTTGGAGTTATTATATCATAACTTTTAAATCCAAATGCGTTATATCTATCGTACTTTTTGCTCCATTAATTTGTCGTTCGTGAATTATAATCATCCATACACAAAAAAACAAGCTCTCATTTATGAAATATAAAGTTTTATGAACAAACGTTCGTAAAACTGTTGACAAACGAATGTTCGGATGATATATTGTATACATAGGAAGCGAACATTTGTTTGAAAGAGAGGTACGATATGAGAAAAAAATCACACGTTACATTTTTACCAAAAAAAGTACAGTTGTTATTCATTACAGGCAGTCTGCTCCTTGCTTTGTTCTTAGCTTGGTATATTTCCGGCCAGAATGCATCGCATGCTCAAGCAGCAATCTGTTCTGAGATCAGTTATAAGACAGTTCGTATTACTGCAAAGGATACTTTATGGAGTATTGCAAAAGACAATTATCGTAAGGAATATGGTTCTTTACAAAATTATATTAAAGATATTAAAGAATGTAATTCATTATCTTCTGACAGCATTAATGCAGGATGTTCAATCATTGTTCCTGTTTATGTTCAGGAACACTCTGCAGATCAGAACTAGTTCAATCATCTTGTCCAACTTTTTGATTTTTACATATTTTTTTCAAATTGCCTTATTTTTGCTTTTATTTTTGCTATAATAGACAGTGGTTTAAAAAATCATAGCCTATGCAAAATATAGATGCAAACTGTGATGTTTCGAGATTAATATAAAAAGAAAAAAGAAAAGAGGACTCTATAATAATGTTACGACACAAGAAAAAGAATCTAGCAACCCCCACCGAAATACTAAAGCAGTCTTTGGTGCAATATCATCGTCAGGATATTTGCAAATTTTTCACCTGTAAAAGAAAACTTTTATTTGCAACAAAATTTTTTTTAGGAAGTATTGTTTGCATTGAACTTGCTATGCTGAGTCATACTGCTTCTGTATCCGCCGCAACAATTCAAACAGCTGTAAATAATAGTACAAATGACTATACTGCATCAGACACTACAGTTCAGTTTAACGGAAAAACAACGGCCACAGGAATAACCTGTATCCGCATTAATAATATTGATATGTTGCCGGTAAAAAGCACGATTACTGCATTGTCCGCAGCCTACCGATATGATGAAACTACCGGTGCATTAACAATCACCGGAAATGGAGGCGAACATCGTATTGTTGCTAATGTCAATGCATTATCTGCAACAGTAGATGGCACAAACATTACATTACCATATCCCATTATTCGTGGTGAGAATATAACAGATCAATCCGCAGATTTTTATATTCCAATGGATTTTTATTTAAAACAGTTAGGTTATTCTTATACCTACAATAACCAGACGTTAAGTGTGACCTCATCACATCTGTTTGCAGTCACTTCACCGGATAATTCCTATAACGATACAGTCTATTCTAATGCTATATCCGGAATAATACTTGATGCCAATGCGTCCGGAACAGAAAATAGTATTCAAGTAACAACAGTCAAAGAAATGAATGCATCTGATCTAAAAATATCCTCTGATACGAAGGAATATTCGGTAACAATGGCGTTTTCTGGCGTTAAAAATGGTATTGGTGCATATGAAAAAAACATTCAAAATGGTATTGTACGTTCAATCCATATCTGGGAAGACACATCTATGCATTCCACATATGTAAAGATTTATTATGAAAAAAAATATGTCTATACAAAGAAAACATTATCGAATGGCGGAAAAATCACATTATCAAAAGGTAATTTTTCATTAAAAGTGGCATTGCCTGACAACGTAAAATTTTCTAAAATTAAAACAACAGACCAATATTGGAAGAAAAGATTCTTGATCGTTATTCCCGGAAAACAAAAGAATTTTTATAAAGAAAACCCTCCATATAAAAATAATTCCTGCATTAAAAATATTTCAATTAAGGAAACTTCTGCAGGAAATACCCAGATCATTGTGAATACTAAATCACTAAAGGGTTACAAATTACTTTCCTGTGAAAACGGATTTACCGTTAATATTGGCTCTCCTAAAAAAATTTATCGCAATATTATTATGCTTGATGCAGGACATGGTAAAAAAGATAGTGGTGCAACAGCAGCAGGTGTAAAGGAAAAAAATCTTTGCTTAGATATTTTATATAACAAAGCCAAAGAATACTTTGATTCAACTTCATCCAATGTAAAAGCGTATTTGACACGGCATGATGATACATTTATCAATTTGTACCAACGACCAAAATATTCAAAAAGATATTCTGCAGACCTTTTCCTAAGTCTTCATATGAATTTTAGTACATCAAAAAAAGCCAAAGGAACAGAAGTATATTATTCTAAAGTAAATAACAAAAGATCTTTTTCGGGATTGAACAGCAAGATCTTTGCTACACGTATGCGTAATACGATTGTAAAGAATCTACATACCAAAAATAGAGGTATCAAACAGGCAGGTTTTGTTGTAATTAAGCGAAATACTGTTCCGGCTGTATTAGTAGAACTGGGCTTTGTATCTAATCCGGGAGAACGTGGTAAATTAAAAACATCCACATATCAGATGAAAGCCGCGAAATCATTGTATAAAGGTGTTTCAGAAACTTTCAAAAAATACCCTACAGCCAGAAGCAGAAAAAATAAGTAAAGCAGGATGACATAAAGCTAAAACGAAAATAAGAAAGCAGAATACTAAAGTAAAAACAGCAATCTAAAAAAGTAAGAAATCTAAGATAAAAATAGAATAGAAGTAATCTAAAACGACAAAGATCATCATGTTCTTATATGCATTGAATAGAGCATGGTGATTTTTTCATTATGGAAACATATCATCAAGAACAAGCCTCATTTTCTTCTATCTTTAGACTTTAAACAAAAATTGGTATTAGCATTAGTATAAAAGCTTTCTATATATGATATGAGCAAAGCTTTTCTGAAAACATATAGATCTCAAAATTTTTAACAGTAAAATAATGATAGGATTAGTAAAAATGCACATTGACTATTTTGTTCTTCACGAGTAGAATAGAATAAACGATATGATATAATCAAGAAAATTTAAGTGCTAAAAACGAATTATGAGATGGTTTTATACTTTACTATAAAAATAGGAACAATTAAACAATGTCAATCATACCATTGCATCCTCTACAATAGTAGAATATATAATTTACTTGTATTTTTTATATCAAATTTTTTTCACTTGAAAAAATAAAATTGATATCTCATAAATATTCTATGAACATAGAATATTTATTTTGTATTATAAATGTTTTCTACTTTTGTAGTATTGTGTATTGTAAGAGAAGTAAGGTCAGAAAAAACAAATTTGTATTTATCTAAATGATATTGAAATTATTATAATGTATTTAATTGTATTATAGCAGCCAATGAACATTTAAAGAGGGCGAACTAACGTATTGTTTATAAAAAAAATCTAAGCAGGACAGTAGCAATTACAAGGAGAATGTACAGAAAAATATGCATGATAATATCTGTACTTCAGATAGGAGAATGTTATGAAAAATGAGATACGTTTACATGATGGTGAACTCAATGTAATGGAACTTTTATGGTCAAACAAAGAATTGGCTGCCAGAGATATTTCTAAAATCATAAAGGAATATATCGGTTGGGAGAAAAACACAACCTATACGGTGATCAAACGACTAATCGACAAAGGTGCTATTGTTCGCGAAGATCCCGGTTTTATTTGCAAAGCAAATGTTACTAAGAAAAAAATCCAGGAAACAGAAACTAATATTTTATTGGACAAATTTTATAGCGGATCACTTGTTAATTTTATAAACTCATACATGATGAATTATAGAATGAATGAGGAAGAACGAGCTGCATTATTACAATTGGCACAACGAAAGCAATCTTAAAGCAGTCATATAATCTTGACAGAAAAAGCACCAATACATGTTTAACGAGTCTGAAAGCCCGGAGCAATTAAGATATGTATTGGTGCTTTTATTATAATCCTTGATAAGTTGTAATCCATAATCCATAATCATTCTTAAATATAGCGTAAATAGTGATGCCAGAAGAGTATTTCTATTTGATTTTAACTCTGGGATAAACTCCAGTTTTTCAAATAGTTATTGAGAAATCGAAAGTAGTCTGTTATACTATAAAGGAAACCTACACTGTATAGCATATTTAGTATACAGATTTATCAATGCTAATATCTTTTAGTGCAACATAAAAAATACAACACATCTGTCTATTTGGCATAAAAAACACATTGCTTTTCTTATTATTTTATACTTGCAAATTTATATAGAAAGCAAAAGCCGGTTTTACGATTTTGTTGCTGTATTTTTGAAATTTATAAACTGTGTAGAAATGAGGTACATAACATATGGGAACATCCAATCATCAGACTTATTATCAGACAAAGAACGAAAAAAATGTCGAAAAGCTTCGCAGCCTTTTAAAAGAATTTCCACGTTTTTCAAAAGATTTCTTTCGAGGTATCGAACCGACATCATCGATCAATACACGAATTGGCTATGCCTATGATCTTCGAACATTTTTCCGTTTCCTGATCACAAACAATCCTACATTAGCCGATAAAAAAATTTCAGATATCTCCTTATCGGTTTTAAATGCCTTAGAACCTGTTGATATTGAAGAATATTTAGAATACCTAAAGGTTTATACTTATGACGGCAGGCAATATTCGAATGATGAACGAGGAATTCATCGCAAACTGGCTTCGCTTAGAAAGTTCTATTTATATTATCAGAAACGAGACCTGATCACGAATAATCCAACGGTTGTTGTCGATATGCCTAAATTACATGACCGTGAAATCATCCGACTGGATGCCGAAGAAGTCAATGAGTTGCTTGATCTGGTAGAAAATGCCGGTAATTCTTTGACAGGACGAAAAAAATCGTTTTATGAAAAAAATAAGTTAAGAAACATTGCTATTTTTACATTATTCTTAGGAACGGGTATTCGAGTTTCCGAATGTGTCGGACTCGATATGGAAGATATTGATTTTCGTGAAAACCGTATTCGAATCATGCGAAAAGGCGGCAAGGAAGAATATGTTTATTTTGGTGATGAAGTTCGCAAAGCTCTTACCAATTATATTGAGATATCACGAGCCAATATCAAACCTCTTCCCGGACATGAACATGCACTCTTCTACTCTATCCAGCGTCGACGTATCAGCGTGCAGGCAATTGAAAATCTTGTGCAGGAATATGCCAGCCAGATCACAACATTTAAGCATATTACACCACATAAACTACGCAGTACATATGGCACCTCTCTATATCGTGAAACAGGCGATATTTACCTGGTAGCGGAAGTTCTTGGGCATAATGATGTAAATACGACCAGAAAGCATTATGCAGCACTCGATGATGATAAAAAGCGAAGTGCTGCCACGGCGGTAACGTTGAGGAAATAGTATTCAAAACATAAAAAACACAAAAAGACAACTCCCTTCAAATAGTTATTGTTATATGTCCTATTTGAAGGGATCCTTATTTTTAATATTAAAGGATATTAAAAGTCACTTAGTTGAAGATATATTTTTTAGGGCAATCAAGTCAGTTACACAGAGTTGGAATTTAATTATGACATAATAATTCATTCATAACGAATCTGTACCTCTGAAAAAATATTTTGAATAAATATAGAAGATTATCTTTTTAACGATACATCAATTTCATCTTCATCCAACTTACTATTCAGTAATGCTTTAAAGCAGGCTACCAAGATTTTTTTTCTGCGTTCAAAGAATTCTTGTTTTGGTATTTTCTTAACTATATCGAAATATTTTTCATCATGCATCATGTCTGCTATATCTTTATACATCCAATGATCCTTTTGGCCACTATAAAATTTTTCAAAAGCATTTCTTAATGGGAAATTATTTTTTTTGTTATTTTCTTTAAAGTCTAAAATCATCATATTTCCTAAAGAATTTACAATTTCTGTTCTTTTATCTTCATCATCGGCTAGGAAATAATCTTCTGGAGCAATATCAACTATTTTTGCGGCTTCTAAGTGATCAAGATTAATTTTTTCTTCATCCAGGCCATAAGTATTAGCTGATTTTTTTAAGATAAATTCATCATTCTCATATGCCGGATCTTCTTTTCCGTTTTTACAAATTCTAGTATAACCAAATAAATATAAAAATAAAATTTTAACACGCATCTTTGACTTGTCATCCCCTAGATAAGACCACTCGTTGATCCAGTTTTTAAAGTTATTCTGAAATTCCTCTTCATTATCCTTTGTAAGAAAATCAGTTACATTATGATAGTCCGTATGTAATCCATTATATTTGATACATGGTACTGCCAAAGCTTTCCTTGGCAGCTCGTAATCTTTCGCTAAAATATTATGTTGCCAAAACATAAAAGCAATATTATGGATTTCCACAAATTTTTCATTTTTATTCATCTTGTCATTTTTTAATTTCTCAACATATTGTTTGAAATCATCAATATCCAAATTTTGTTTATGGTCAGAAAGATATTTGGCTAAAATTATATTTGTTAAAGCTGCCAACACGGCTTCTCTTCCCATAGCAAGAATGAGTAAAAAAGTTTTATATGTAATAGAAACAGAGTTATTATTTGCAGCATTAATTGCAGCCTTACCAGTATTTTGAAAAGTAGCATCAAATGCATTTATTAAAATGCTCATAGCATAAAAAATATTAATATCTCGTTTGATTTGCTCCGATGAGTATTCTTTGAGTTGACTTGTATAAGCATATTTGATTTCATTTTTACATTCTATATTATTTTTTTTATCGTTTTTTAAAGATTGTGTAATATAAATAGTTCCTAAATATGCAATTAATCGATTTCTTTTTTGTGTTGTCGAAAAAATTTTCTTTACCCATATGTGGTCTAATTCATCTATTACCTTATTTTTAGTATCATTATTGTCTTGTGATTTAGTACAATATTCACGATAAAAATGATTTTTTAATAATTCCAGATCGTCAACCTCAAGTGCTCTGCTATTTAATGTTTCAAATAACGTATACGCATCATCCGGATCATCTGTTAATATCAAACAAAATCTTAGATGATCAATCATCTCTTTCAGATAATCAGCCATCTTTTTTTCAAAATCCCAAGAATCCAACTCGGTAGTATTCTTCTTACTACTACAATATTTTTTTGCCAATTCAAAAATGATTTTAATTGCGTTCAAATAATTTTCAATATATTTATTTTTTTCATCAATAACTTTAATACTAACCTCAGAAGTATTTTCTTTCATGATCACAATACTACATAAGGCTTCTTTTAAATAATCATTATAACAACCTCTTGAATATGCTAAGCATAGTGATTCATTTTTAAAAAATGCTTCTAATTTCTTTTTTGATTCTTTATAATAATTCTTTTTTTGTTCTTCTTCTGATAATTCTACAGAAGTATTCAATGTCGATACCAACCCCAACTTTTCTTTATATATTTTTATAATTTTATGTTTTGCTTCATCTAATGTCATTTCTTGAGTAAATGTTTTAGAGATAGTAGTGCTGATATCTGATTTTAATTTTGAAAATACATTTTCTTGATCTTTTCCAATCATATTTACATAGATGTCACTAAGATAATCTATATATTCTGGTGCATTTCCTATATTCGTTGCCTCTTTTAGTATACTTTCTATTCGCTTTAATTCGATCATATAACGGATATAATTAATAAGATACATAGTAGTAGTTCTTTGCTGTCCATCTATCAGTTCGAATGATTCCTGTGTATCTTCTTTTCTTTCAACAGCTACAGTAGCACCAACAAAATATTCGGAATGTTTTTTTTCTTTTTGAAAATTAGCATTATAGTCATCAAACAGATCCTGTATATAGCTTTCCGTCCAACGGTAAGGCCTTTGATAGTAAGGGATAATTATAGTATGTTCCTTATTGATATGAAGTTCACTTTCATGCTCTTTATCTATATTCTGCCCTTTAAACAAACAATACATATTAATAATTCCTGCTCCATTTAATTTCATCTCTTGTTTCCTCCTTTAACATTCGTTAAATACCTGCTTTGTCATTTCCAGTTTCTTACCTACCCATACTCCATAATATCCTCCAATGCTTCCACCATCCTATCAATCTCCTCTTTTGTCGTATACCGCCCGACACTCATGCGGACTGTTCCGCCATACGGTTTACTTAAAAGTGCATCGTGGATCAATGGTGCGCAATGATAACCTGTCCGTACCGCAATATCAAATTCCTCATCTAGGATTTGTCCGACTTCATTTGCTAAAAAGCCTTCGATTGCAAATGACTGGATACCGAGACATTTTTCTGTAGGCGTGTCTTTTGCAAATTGGATCAGATCATCCAGATCGGCTGTCTGTTGTCGGAAATACCGTATCAATTCCTGTTCATGGTTATAAATAACCTCATAGGAAACGCGATTTTCTATTGCAGCTTGCAATCCGGCAACCGCAATAATGTCAGGACTGCCGACTTCATAACGTTTGATCCCGGATTCCGGTAAACTAAGATTTAAGGAATCACTTCCATTACCTCCATATAAGAACGGTTTTAGCGGATATTTGCTATAGTTGATATAGCCGCCGATGCCAAACGGTCCTCCAATCGATTTGTGACCGGCAAAAAGATAAAAGTCAGTACAGTCTTTTAATGGTTCAAGAGGTAAGAGTCCAAAACCCTGTGCCCCATCAATACATACAAGACATTGTTCTTCTTTTGCTGCTTTGCATAAAACTTCTAATGGTAAGATATAACCTGTAACATTGCTGATCTGTGTGAGACATATTAATTTCGGCTTGTACAAATGGATCAGATCCATACTTTTTGCAATATCAATCTCTAATGTATCCGGCTGTAACGGAAGCACATCTATTTGTAAGCCTTTTGTCTGCCTTAAATGTTCTGTTGTTCGCATGATTGCGTTATGTTCATAAGGTGATACGAGGATCCGATCCTGTGCTTCCCATGAAATGCCATTTAATATTTCATTTGCGGCAATGGTAGCAGAAGGTGCAAAGACTACCTGTCCGATATCAGGAACTGCTGCCAGTCGGGCAACTTCACTACGTGTAGCAATTATTAACTCTTCTGCTTTTTTTGCTAAATGATAGCTCCCTCTTCCGGCATTGACAGATACATTACGCATCACATCTTCCATTGATTTATATACTTCTTCGGATTTTGGATACGATGTTGCTGCATAGTCCAGATAGATCATGTCGTTTCACCTCATTTCTTTTTGTACATTATGCCCGATATTGCTTTTAGCAATTTATTTTTAGCCCTGTTCTAATGTGTTCTCGATCATTTGTAAAAGAACCCGTATTTTTTGTTCGGTACTGAGTTCTTCTGCATAGTCATCTAATAAACTTTCCATTTCAGTTTCTAAAAAATGGGTTGAACTGTTGTTTTCTTCCGTCGATACGGTTTTTTCGATCGTATTGCCATTGGCTCTGCGGATCGTAAAGCGATATTGGTTTGGCTGATCGGTTGTTTCTTTTTGTGTCACTTCAGTAAGAATGGAATCCCATGTCTCCTGAAAATGTGTCAGACCGGATTCGTTATAATCAGATAAATATTTTCCGAGAAAACATTTCGAAATATGATTCAGAATATTTTCGGTATTGTCATCTGCTAAATTTTGAATGTAATGAAACAAAGAAACCGCCTCATGGCTTAGTATGATTTCTCCGGTATCGTATTGTTCTTTCCAGTCTTTTAATGCCGGACGCAAAGAAACATCATGCGAAACATTGATTGCATTCCTTGTGATCTGTTCGGCTTTCTGGAGCAAACGATCATATAGCTTTCCTATAAATTGTTTTGCCCTGGTTAATCGTTTGATACATTCTGTCAGGGTAGATGCTTCAAAAAGAGCCGGAAGGATTTCAAATAAATATTCTCTTGGATTGATCTCAATTTGTTTTAAGCTGTCCCGAAACTTAGTAAACATTTTGACATTCAGGTTTTGCGGAATATCTTCTTTTGGAATCGGTACGATCCTTGCATATTGTGAAAGCGAGCGATACCATTCCTGCATGGCACGAACGATACAACGAAGCCGCATTGCCTTTTTGTTTGCAAGATCGCGACTGATACCAAACAGCCTTTCTATCTGCTCTAAATATGTCATGACATCTTTTGAATCACTTAAAATGAAAAGCCAGTGATTATCCGGTGTATTATCTGCTTCTGTCAATGTATCTGCTGAAAGTTCCTGTTCTGCTTTTCCTGCATACAAAACAGGTGTCCCTTCTGTTCTGGCTAAGATCCATGATAAATAAATAGGAATGATTCCTTTTCGAAGTCCGATTTTTTTGCCGGTCAGTCGGTCATATAAAGCTTGAAAAGACTGTTTTTCATAAAATGCTCTATTGACAAATTCCATGATCATAGTAAGTATCATCTGAATATCTTTTGGAATCACTTTATTCTTATCATGCAGATCAGAAATTCCTACATTGGTAAATACAGCTCGAAAGATCGTAGCTTCCTGTGCCGTACCGGTATCCCAGGAAGTTACGTCCCGATCCTGTAAGATGGCATCCATAATCTTTTTACGGGCATTTTTTGTTTGTGCCGTAATATTTCTGCGATTGATCATTTCATTGTTGATGCGTGGTGTCTGCCCATAATAATGAATACAGATCTCATTTAAAACTTCATGCATTTGCGTAAAACTTTGTATCGTGTCGGAAATGACTTGTTCGTCACAAAGATGCATAGCAGACATTTGCTTTTTATTCGATGGAAAATACGTCTTTGCGATTTCTGTATTGAGTTCATAAAGCAGATCATCTTTGTATAATAAAAGTTCCTCTTCGACAAATTCCTGTTTTGCAATTTCCTCAGCATTAGAAAGAAGCTCCTGTACCACACAATATTGTTTTAATTTTTCATCCCAATGCATTGTTTTGTGCGGAAATACTACAAGCAGGCGTTCTTCTTTCCATTCCTGCAGCTTTTGCTTGATCTGCCTTTCAGAAACGGATGGATCGGATAAAAGCATCAGGATCTTTCCGTCTGAAAAACCATATCCCTTTCCTTTTTCCTGTTTCCAAAAAATATCCGGTGAGGATAATTGCAAGAACGTTTTCGCATCTAAAAACAAATATTCAAAAAAGCGTGTGATCGCTTTTTGCTGATTATATTTTTTAGGCAATTCGTACTTTTGTTCTAAGATCTCGTATAATAGCGAATCAATTGCCGGTTTTTTTGTCATATTCTGCGCTAATGTTTCGATTTCCTGCTCAAGATGAATACTTTTGTCTCTGGAAAATGCATATTCTTTGTGACGTTTACGAAAAACAATATATCCTGAGGCAAGTAATTCTTTCTTGCATTGTTCATATAAGTCTGCAGGCATATTACATGCATTTTGTAAATGAAGATCATTTGCAGGCATATCGGAAGAATGGATCATCGTAAATAATGCTAATACCTTGATCCATTTTTTACAGTTCGGATCGGTTTGCTGTTTTAAAATGTATTCTGCTTTCCGGCATTCATCCTGATATCTTGGATTACTCTTATCATGCAATAAAAGATCACGGAAGTAATCATAAATTCTGTCTGCACTAATCAAAAATGCATCTGCCTTTTTTTCTTCGTGCAAATAGCTGACTAATGTGTACTCTTCTTTTTTACTTAAGAATGTAAATAATGTCCGTTCATTTTGTCCTACTGCTTCACTGATCTGTAATAACAGATGCGTTGTAAGCGGTGCTAACGGAAAACAGCCGTATACAACAATTTCTTTGAATTGTTCATAAGAAAAAATTGTATGGAAATTTGCCAACGGATATACGTCTCTTGCATAGGCATCCAGATCAAAGCGCTGTTCTTTTGCAAATTGGTTGATATCTGTATTTTCTTTGCAAATCACATTTTGTATCAACTCATAATAATTGCGATAACCGGTTGCAAAGGAAATCTCATGTAATCTGCCTTCTACGCCTTCAAATGCATGCAGCACTTCAGGAGCTAAATATCTTCCGTATTCTTTGATGCTTTTATGTGTAACAAAAATCTGGCACAAAGATGCTTTATGACTGCTATTACATAATTCACACATATCCTGGACTAATTTCATATCCGTCGAAACTTCATCGGGATGTTCGCTTTCGATAAATTTGCTGAATTCATCAAATACGATCAGGATTCCTTCATAATGATATTGTTCCTGCAACAAATGAAGTGTATCTTTGTAAATATCCATGGTATCCATAGAGATCATAGGATGAAACTGACTACCGGCTGTAAGTGTTGGATAAATCTCTTTAAAAAGCTGCAACGCTTTACTGTCATGTTCAAAAAGAGCCTGCTGTAATATGGAGATCGTTGTAAACTTACTGTTACAAAGTTTCTCTTCTAATAATTGATAAGTTGTATAAAATTCCTTTCTCCACTGGTCAATACAATGATTCGCTACTTCAAAATGTGTGTCAAAGACCAGATCCGAAATTCCGTCTCTTTGTAATGCATTTTGAAGTGCAAGCAAATATGATTGTTCTAAACTTTCCCTTCCAAAATTAATGATAACCGGAAGATATTTTTTCTCTTTTTGTACGAGTTCTTTTAATTTTAATGCAGTATTCTCATTAATGTTTGCCACCTTTTTTTGTAAGTTTCTCACACTCTTTTTCCACAAAGAAAGTTCTTTCTTTTTTGTGGCAGCAGGTCTGTTCAATAAAAATAAAAGAACAAGTAACAGATGTGATTTTCCTTTTCCGTATGCACCGGTCAACATTGTAGAGGTCCATTTTTTCTCATAAAGTAAATCTTCTAAAAATGCATCCAAAATAGCAACCGAAGAAGACGTTGGTATATAAGCATCTACTTTTTTATTGTTTTCTAAATCTAACTTTAAGTTAATAGATGATTCAAAACGTTCATTGACTGTAATTATGTTTGACAGATTCATTTAGTTATTCTCCTATCTCATAGTACATTTTAACAATCTGTTCTGCCTTATCAGGCAAATCCTTTGCAATGTAAACCATATCTAACCCGGCAGTACGGTCCACATGCAAATAGCCCTTATTTTGAAGTTCATCTAAAGCATCATTCAAAGAAATCCTTGTTAAGTTCAATAGCCTGCCGGGGCTGTTGCAGCCTTGTAAAAGTTCATCAATGGAAATACTTTGGACTTTATGACCTCTTAGAGGCTCTTTTAACTGTAATTGCTTTTTCATGGCATAAAGTACGGCATAGACCGATATATCAAACTGTGTCTCACGAATATAGTTTTTACCGTGTCTACTGATCAGATGAAGACGCTGAAACGGGCATAGCCTGTTATCTTCGGGATCGATATCCTCTGTATTTTGCCTTACATACATTTGTAATAACACACTACAATCATTTTCTAATGAATGTATGGGATAATCTGTCTGAAAAACAGATGCAAACGTTTCTTTCATTCTCTCTTCGAGTTTTTGACGGTCAAATTCAAGATTTGACATAGTTTGAAAAAAAAGATTCCAAATAGTTGCTTCCTGCCTGTTCGATGCAATATTGATATGTAAAAAATATAATGTCATATCATTTTCTAAATAGGGATCATATTGTAAAATAATATGGGCAAGCTCTGTTAAATGTGAATTTTTTGGTTCAATCAAACCGGACACACGGAGCCAGAACTTGATCGATAACGCCATATTAGAACCCACTCCTAACGAATCTGCACCATTGAAATTTTCTTTTGAAAAGAAATTTTTGTCCGGGTTTTGTTTTTCATATTCCTGTATTGCAAGTAATGCTTTTGTAATCCATCCTTCTCGGATCGCAAAGCTTCCATGGCCTTTTAAACGGTAATTCTTTGCCATAATTTTTCCTTCCTGCCTGTATCTTTTTCTTTTATATGCTTTGAAGCGTCCTTTTTAATTTCTCTTAATTGCTAATACTTTTCGCATATAACATCCTAATGTAAAATGACCAACGCATTCCTGACATTTTACACATTTCGTATCGTCAATCTTGTAGTTTGTGCTGCCTTCTTTATCAGAGACACTGATCGCACTATATTTGCATACACTCTCACATGCCCGGCATCCGAGACACATTTGGTATTTTGTGATCTGGCAATCTATTTTGCGTTTGGCATCTGCAAGATCTTTTGCACGCATCCTGGCAATATCATCTATAATGATCTTTATCGATGTACTGCCAGCTTTTCCATGTATCCGCAAAATGCTGTTGTAATTGCTGTCAACGACATATACTTCATGCAAACGCTTTCGCCCCATAGAAAAATCAAGATGTCCGAACGGTTTCATCAATTCATACAATTCATCGCTCAAAGGACATGTTAATTCATAGTTGAATGCATTTTCCTGTGTCACACATGGTTTGTCCGTAACAACAGAAGTCTGGGCGATCATAAGACCGTTACCACCTTGCCGTGCTTTCCATTTGCCGGTATCTACATAGACTTCCGGGTCTTTTTTGCCGACTTTTTTCGCAAAGTCGATCAGTTGTTCACGAAAAGTAAAATATTGATCCGGCATATGGATCATTGATAAAAATTCGGACCATGTACTGTTATTCGGGCAGCACCAGCAGCCTACTCTGGCATACCCTAACCGATATGCCTGATTAAAAGGAATCTTTCGGCTTAAAATATAGAGCCAGACATCAAAGTCATACCAGTCAATGATCGGTTCTGCCGCTTGCTGCTTTCCAATCTTGGAATCTTCGGAAGTTCTTTCATATTTGCTTCGACTTGTCGACTCACTTCGACGGATTCCCTGAAACGAAACGATCTTTGTTTTATTTTTAAACATTGATTCAATCTGGCGGTTGATCGCACCGGTCTTAAATATCGTACAACACCAGCGCATAACCCGGCTTGGCGGACCGATAATCTGACAAAGTTCCTCAAAGTTTTTATCCTTATTCTTAGAAGAACGCACGAATGCATCCCGGTATGTCTTTTTATATTGTTTGACATATTCTAAGGTATAAGGAAATTCCAATGTAGTATCTCCAAACAGATGTAATAATTTTTCTTTTGGTGAAAAATCAAGCGAACGCCTGACAAGATCTGCTACAACCGTGGAATCTTTTCCTCCGCTAAAAGAGACAAAGATTTCATCTTTTTGAAAATCTTTTGCCACCTGACGGATATAATTTGTGGCATCTTCTTCTATCTGTAAGAATCTCTGCCGGTTTGCAACAATGAAACGTTCGATCATAGCATCAAAGTATCCGGTATCAATTTCACTTTCAAATTCCTGATACTTTTTGCGGATCTTTTTCGTATCCAGAGACTTTAATGTACTGATTGTTAAAGGGATTCTTTCCTTATTTGCATAATAGATGTTGCCGCTTCCGTTCCAGATAGAAATATTTCGAAACGATCCGGGCTTTTTGCCTAAAATAAGTTCGAGCAAAAGCTTCTCTTCCGGGAAAACAATACGACAGTCCTTTGCAAAAGCAACTCCTTTTTGCTTACAGCAGCCACAAACTTTATCATAAAGAGGGATGTTGCATTGCTTACACCAATACAGTCTGCTGTGTGTCTCAACTTCACTTCGTGGTTGAAAGTTTAATTCCTTTGCATTGGGATAACTTTTTGTCTTTTCAAACAGCATACGACATTGATTACACTCACTGGATGGAATGGTAATATACGATCTGTCTGATTTTGGAAGTACATCATATGCTTTTTTTGCTTGCAAATAAGCCTCATAGCTTTCGTCTTCTCTCTTTTCTCTATGAAATCCATAACATTTATATTGAATCATCTTTTTCTTTCCTTCATTTTTATCGCTACCGGAATTAACATATCAAAAGTTTATTTTGTGCCAGAACATCCTAGTTAAGCTGACCTCTTTATACGTTAAAATCAAACTATTTTATCCTTATTGTCGGATTTTTCGGGATACCGATTCTTTCTGCATTATCTTCTATCGAGAAAAGGTACGGATCTTCCTGTAAATAACAGCATATTCTCATAAATTCATCTGCACTGAAAACCGTTTGATCCGAGCAAAAACGCTCCTTTGCAATACCGGTTGCTTTTGTAAGTTCATCAACCGACAAGCCTTTTTCTTTTATATAATCCATCACCCTTTTGGTTATATTCATATTCACACCTTGTCCTTTTTCTCTTTTTACGGGAATTTTATCTATAATAAATCCATTATATTCTTTTTATAAGAGAATTGCAATTAAATATTTTCCCGGATAGTGGGAATATCTATGTGTTTGCTTGACAGCAGGAAAATTGATTTGCTACTATGATTTTAATAAGACCGAACTGTATATACTAAAAGCAGATATCCTATCTGCCATGTGTCAATATGTTTACAGCTTTTATCAGAAAACAGAAAAAAGGGATGATAAAAATTCCCGGAAATGAGGAAAAATGAAAAATCCAAAAATCGCAGCTATGTTAAAATATTATAGAAAATTAAAGAAATTATCGGTTGAAAATGTAGCCGCCTACCTACAGGAAAACGGAATCCCGGTTGCTTCTAAAACCATTTACGGATGGGAAAGCGGGCAGACGCAGCCCGATGCAGATACATTGATGTATCTTTGCAAACTTTATGAGATCAAAGATGTATTAGGTACTTTTGGCTATAAGACAGCAAAAGATAAAATGATCTTAACAGAACATGAAGAAGCTTTGATTCTGGCATATCGTTCAAAAGAGATTTACCGGAAAGCCATTGATAAATTATTGGATCTGTAAGACGTATCATAACTTTTTTTTTGCGAAAAAAATACACTGATCCGAAATAAAAAAGAGTCTTATCAAAACGGGATATTTCCCTGCTTTTCTGACAGGGGGATATCTAAATATGATAGGACTCTTTTATGATAAAAAACTTATTTCACTTATTTTTGCTTATAATAACTTAAAAAGTCACCAAGTTTTGTGATCGCATCTTCAAGTACTTCAATACGAGGCAAATAAACCACACGGAAATGATCAGGATCTTTCCAGTTAAATCCACCACCATGCACGATCAACAACTTTTTATCCCGTAACAGATCCAATGCAAATTTTTCATCATCTAAAATGTTGTAGCGTTTCGGATCGATCTTAGGGAAAATATAAAATGCAGCTTTGGGTTTAACAGCAGAAATGCCCGGAAGATCATTTAACGCTTTATAAATGTATTCTCTCTGCTCATAGATTCTTCCGCCCGGTACGATATAGTCCTGTACACTCTGGTGGCCGCCAAGTGCAGTCTGGATAATGGATTGAGCCGGTACATTCGAACAAAGACGCATATTAGAAAGCATATTCAAACCTTCCATGTAATCTCTTGCCATTTCTTTATTTCCACTTAAAACCATCCATCCGACACGATAGCCGGCAATCATATGTGATTTGGAAAGTCCGCTGAATGTAACACAGAACAGATCCGGTGCTAAAGAGGCAATTGATATATGTTCTTCTCCATCCATTACCAGACGATCATAGATCTCATCAGAGAAAATAATAAGCTGGTGTTCTCTGGCAATCTCAACGATCTGCTCTAATACTTCTTTGGGATATAATGCTCCGGTTGGATTGTTTGGATTGATAATAACGATTGCCTTCGTTTTATCGGTCACTTTTTTGCGGATATCTTCCATATCCGGATACCATTCTGATTGCTCATCACAGATATAATGAACCGCATTTCCTCCGGCAAGAGTCACGCAGGCGGTCCAAAGTGGATAATCCGGTGCAGGAACTAATACTTCATCACCATTATCAAGAAGTGCTGACATACTCAGATTAATCAATTCGCTTACTCCGTTACCTGTATAAATATCTTCAACGGAAACGTTTGGAATATGTTTTAACTGTGCATATTGCATAATGGCTTTTCTGGCTGAGAAAAGTCCCTTAGAAGCAGAATATCCCTCACACTCTGTCAACTGTCTCTTCATATCGTATACTATTTCATCCGGCGTACGGAAGCCGAAAGGAGCCGGATTACCGATATTTAATTTTAAGACATGGGTTCCGCATTCTTCCATCCGATTTGCTTCTTCTACGACAGGACCACGTACATCATATAATACATTATCTAATTTTGTTGATTTTTTAAATTGACGCATTGTTTTCTTTCCTTCCTCATAGGTATGTTCTATATTATCTGTTCCATATAACCACGCAGGAGTAACCTGTAAAGCTTTCGCTAAAAAAATTCCGATATTTTGTCTTGGTACCGCTCGACCGCTTACGTACTGACTCATCTGGCTTTTGCTCAGTCTGACATTAGCAGCCTGGGCTTCACGCAAAAGATCCACTTGTTTTTTGTGCTTTTTTTGCATCGCTTCTTTTAGTCGTATTGTGAAGATTTTTTCTTCCATAAAGTGCTACCGACTCCTTTCTGTATGGCAGGGCAAAAATAAACTTTTGCTTGCTGTTTTACAATAAATCTGTATAGAAAATAAACTTTTGTTTAATTTCCAAACATCTTTCTATATAAGTTTATTATATCACCACAAGAGGAAAAAGCAAGTTTATTTAGTTTATTTTTATCCTGTTATGAAAAAAGTTTATTATTATAGTAAAACTTATATGAAGTGAATCGCTTATAAACAGTTGAAATTTCTTATATTATATAAATTGGGAATATAAAAACTCAGCTCATAAAAAGTTTATTTTTACAAGCTGAGTTTTAGTCTTTTTCTATGCATTACCCTTTTAATGTTGTTAAAAGCTTCTTAAAATATTCCGGTAACGGTGCATCAAATTCTATATACTTTTTGGTTCTCGGATGAATAAATCCCAATGTCTTTGCATGCAAAGTCTGTCCCTGTAAGTGAAACGGACATTTTGCAGGACCGTATACAGAATCTCCAAGAATCGGATGACCAATGCTTGCCATATGCACACGAATCTGGTGCGTCCGTCCGGTTTCCAAGTTACATTGAATATAAGTATACTTATTATTTAATGGGTCTAATACTGTATAGTGTGTTACAGCATGTTTGCCATTCTTTACGTTCATTGCCATCTTCTTACGGTCAACGGGATGTCTTCCTATCGTGCTTTCAATTGTTCCCTGTTCTTCTTTTAAATGATTATGAACGATTGCATGGTAGGTTCGGCTGATCGAATGTTCTTTTAACTGTGACGCAATAAAGTTATGTGCATAATCATTTTTGCACACAACGATCGCACCGGTCGTATCCTGATCGATACGATGTACAATACCCGGACGCAAGACACCATTGATACCGGATAATGAATCCTTGCAATGATATAAAAGCGCATTAACAATCGTACCGGAATAATGTCCGGGTGCCGGATGTACAACCATCTGTTTAGGCTTATTGATCACAATGATATCTTCATCTTCATACAAGATATCCAGCGGGATGTTTTCCGGTTCTATGGACAGTTCTTTTGGTGGTTCATGATAAAGAATGATATGATCTCCGTTTGTTAATTTCAAACCGGCTTTTGCCTTTTTGTCATTGACAAGCACTTTGCCTTCTTTGATCTTTTTTTGCAAAAAAGAGCGGGAAATATCCGGTTGTTTCTTCGTAAGAAACTGATCCAGACGGCTTCCTGACTCTTCTTCCGGTACAGTATATTCTATTTTGGTAATGGAATCTGACATGATTATCCTCATTTCTACAAGAGCAATATAGACGAGCGGGTATTTTAAATTTTGAAAAATACAATTTTGATACATTCTGTCTTATTATGTTCGGTTTATTTACTTAGTCTCTTCTTTTTTGGAAGATGAGAAAAGAGACAATTGTTCAAAATCTTCCTCTTTGTAATAAAATCCGATCAAAATCACAGCAATGACAGCAGCGATCACAACATAGCAGTCAGCAATATTAAAGATCGGAAATCGTATGCATGAAAAATATAAAAAGTCAACTACATAACCATGCACCATACGATCGATCATATTTCCCAGCGCACCGGCAGCTACCAGAATCATGGCAATATGCAATGGCAAAAAACGCTTTTGTGCCGGAATTTTACGGTAAAAGAATATGATCGCAGCCAGAATACATATCGTAATGACTAAAAGAAAACCCCGTTTATTTTGCAAGATACCAAATGCAGCTCCATGATTTTCTAAATATTGCAACTGAAACACATTAGGAATGATCAAAATAGCTTCCTGCCCTTTCAAATGAGCAACCGCCAGCATCTTAGTTCCCTGGTCAATCAAAATTCCTGCTATGATCCCTAATAATCCTAATAGATAATATTTCCTTGTCATATACATCCTCACTTCATTGCATTTTCATCCATAAACAAGTCATAATAATTACGGTTCAATAAAAGTAAATGGAGAATCTTTTTCCTCTTCCTCAGGATCAACACTATGGATCGTGTCATCTCCGGTAAAATCATCTAACTTTGGTGTTGTTGTGACCTCATCAGAAGCTTTTTTAGCTGCATCCGGAGTATGATTGGTTTCTTCTTTTGCATCATCAGAACCTGTTGTCATTTTATCAAATCCATTGGCAAGTTTTTGGCTGATCGCATCAATATCCTCCTTGCTGAGATGTTCATCCGGTATATCGTCTTTTGTTTCGTCTTCTGCAACATCTGCCGATACATCTTCTGATCCATCTGAAGATGTGTTTACATTCTCCATGCCGATGCTGTTGTCCCGGGCTGATATTTCTTTTGTGATATCATTTACAGTATCTTTAACCTCTGTTTTTTGATCTGGTTCTGTCTCTCTAGCGTCGTCCTGAATTTCAGATTCATTCTGAACCATATCCTCTGTCACATTGGCTTTCTCTTCTGTATACGACATATCTGCATCAGCTACAACTTCGTTATCATCTGCTTTTGTATCACTTAACATTTCATCAATCTCAGGTGCGTAGATAGAATAATTTTCACTTTCTAACATCTCAATCTGGGATTCTGCTAATTTCTTAAACTGTAAACGATAGCTTTCATAACTTTGTACTAATTTGCGGACATGATTTCTTGTCTCAGAAAGTTCATTATTTGCTTTGGCTTTTGTGATCTCGGCATATGCTTCTGTTTCTTTGCGCAAAGACTCAGCCTGGGAAGCCGCTTCTTTTTCAATCGCTTCTGCTTTTGTCTGTGCCTCACGAATCATTGCATCCGCTTTACTTTTGGCTGCTTCCTGTGTTTCAGTCGATGTCTTTTCTGCAAGAACAAGAGCTTTTTGCAAGGTCGTTTCCATCTGTTTGTAATTCTGTATCCCTTCGCTTAAAGAGGATACTTTTTCTTTCAGATCATGATTCTCTTTGAAAAGCTCTTCATATCCTGCTAAGATCTGCTCTAAGAATTCGTCAGTCTCCTTTTTACTATAACCGCGAACGGCTGTTTTTAATGTATGATTTTGAATATCGATCGGTGTAAGCATTCTTATATCCTCCTAAGTATATTGTTGAACTGTAATATGATAACGTCCTTTTTTGGATAGGGCATTTGCTTTGTCATATCGGAATTTCCCATATCCACGTATTGAAAAGATATCTCCCTCTTCTAACTTTTTTGCATTTTCCGTACAGATCCGTCCATTCAGGAAAACTTTGCCGCTCTGTATCAAGGCTACTGTCTGAGAACGGGACGTACGGATCGCAAGTGCTAATATCGCATCAAGCCGGAATGATGATACACTTCCCGTAATCGTTTTATAGGTGATCTCCCAGTCTGCCGAAGAAAATGCGACTTCTTTTGCAACCACAGTTGTATGTTTAATCCTGGTAATTCCCTCTAATAAAGAAACCATGTCTTTTTTACAAAAAACATAAGCCGTGCCGGCCTTAAACACAGGATCTTTTTTTACCAAAATGTCTCCGATCCTGTCTCTTGTAATGCCAAGTCCCATGATCGTTCCAAGATAATCTCTATGATTTAATTCATCACAAAATTTTTTATTTGCCGGCAAAAAACGGATACATGCTATCGGAAAATCCTGTTCAACAACAGGAGATTGTCTGTCATCCGGCAAGAAACAGATGATCTTACGTTCTGCTTCGGGATATCCGCCATATAATTTGTATTGTACTTCTTCTGACACGTTCTGATGCCCATAAAACTCATCCAAAGCTTTATAGGCGAGTTCGAGTTCACTCATGCTTCCAAACTGGCTATATGCCGGAATTGAACGCTGATAGGACAGATTGATCAGATCATGATAATGTTTTAAAATGATCTGTTCTTCTTTTGTCAGATTCATAGTATGCCTCCCTTGGAAAGAAAATACGAACAGACTCTTTCGAGATAAGACAAAATGATCAGAATAACGTAAGGACTCAAATCTATTGAAAATGTATTCATCATGGAATATTTCATAATTTTTTGCATCGGAAATAATATCGGTGATACCATCATCAAAAAAAAGATTCGTACTTTTTGCGATAACGGAAAGAACGACTGGACTAAAAACAGAACAACCAGACATTCTAACACGATAAAGAATATCTCCATACAATATATTATGTAATGAACCATCTGCTGCCTCCATTCATTTTGCTAAGATGCAGGAAGCAGAATTCAAAAAACTTTGATTAAAATTCTTTGTTAAACGATGCAATGTTATAGCTCTCTTCTGTTTCCAGACTCTTAATATAATCACCTGAAATCTCTACACCATTCGGTGAAAAGATAAAGATAAAACGCGATACCTGGCACATATTGCCGGAAATCGCAAAAATACATCCTGAGATAAAATCCATAATTCTTTGTGCTTCCATCAGATCAATTCCTTCCAGGTTAACAACAACCGGATGATCATTTAACAAAGTATCGCAGACCTGCTGTGCTTCTCCGATGTTAGATGGCTTTACAATACAAACTTCTAATTCACTGTTGGATGATGGCATTCTGACTACTTTACTTCCCGAAGAACGAGTTGCTGTACCGGTACGTGCCTTTGGTGCAGCCGCTTCATCATTAAAATAAACATCATTTTCTTCACGGAAAGTAGATGTATGCTTTGCGTTTTTCTTACGCTCTTTTTCTTCCCTGCGTGCTTCCCGCTGCAGTTCTCTTTCACTGAATTCATCGATATCATCTTCATAAAAATCATCATCGAATTCTTCTTCATTGTCAAAACGTAAAAAATCCAATATTTTGCTGCCTAATTTGTTTGCCATTCTTGTATACCCTCCTATGTGATAACAGTTGACTGTATCACTTATTTTTTACTATAATCACGAGCGCCAAAGATGCCGGTTCCAACGCGGACACAAGTAGCACCCTCTTCTATGGCAACTTCGTAATCGTTTGTCATTCCCATAGATAACACACTCATAGAAACATTATCAATGTTTTTGCTGTCAATGTCAACTGACAATTCACGTAACTTTTGAAAAATATCTCTATTTTCTTCGGGATCATCAACAAACGGAGCAATCGTCATTAAACCTTCAATCTTAATATGCGGCATTTGCGCGATCTGCTCAACTAATTCCAGCGTTTCTTCTGTCTTTAATCCATATTTGCTTTCCTCTTGTGCAACATTAACTTCAATCAAAATATGCGAAATCACATCTTTTTTCTTTCCCTCTGCTTCAATCGCCTGTGCTAAATATAAAGAATCAACCGAATGGATCAAAAAAGCTCTTCCAACGACATATTTTACTTTATTGGTCTGTAAATGTCCGATAAAATGCCATTTGATATCTTTTGGAAGTCCATCACACTTTTCTTTCATTTCCTGTGCTTTGTTCTCACCAAACTCTCTTTTTCCAAATGCATAGGCTTCTTCTATCATTTCTTTTGGTTTTGTTTTGCTGACACAGATCAAAGTAACATCTTCTTTATTACGACCTGCCTTTTTGCATGCATTTGCAATGTTTTGTTCTACGTTTTTTAAATTTTCTTCGATCAAAGAAAACACCTCTTTCTGTATTTGTAATATTTAATAGATCACATCACTTTCTGTAATCATATCAGGATTTAAAATGATATGATCAAAGTTTGACAGGCTATACTGGTTTCCTATCTCAACAATTGCATATTCTTTGTTCGCATAAAGTTTTTTGATATATTCAAAACGGCAATAACCCTGATTGCAATTATAAACGCCTTCTAGCTTTTTGATCTTCGTGACTTGCATAAAACGACCCGACGAAGTGGAATTGCCTTTTGTGATCGTTGTCCCGGCTTTTAACACGGCTGCATCAATATATGCATTTCCTTTTTCATCATAATAGTATACTTCGGCTGCCACAAAGTTGATCTTTGGTGCTCCGGAATCCGTATATGTGATCGTTGCAACACCTGTCTGATTGGAATTTGCACCTTTTGTAATATATTCCTTCGGGATCACATAACATTTTTTCTTTAAAACGGATGAAACCGGAATCTTTAAACCGGTAGCATTATTAAAAATAATCTCCACATCCAGATACCGGTTATTCAGATATCGGATCATATATTTGTCAAATACCAGATTAGCATAATAACCGCCATTTGAAGTAAATTCCTGAACGACCGGTGTCATAGTGATATTATCTTTTTTTATCTTTACGGACACCGAATCTTTCTTTGCAATCTTAATATACTGTTCTTTGGTCAAGGATACAACGATCGACCATTTCTCACTTGTTACCACGCGATATACAGGTGAACCTGCTGTTATCTGCTCGGTTGTACGGATCTGCTTCATTGTATCATTCATCGATGTAAAATCACTCTTTTGGATCGTATCTTTTGATAACGACTCTCTTCCATCCGATGAAAAAGAAATGATGCCGGTCTTTTCTGCTTTGACTAAGGAAAAGTTCTTATCACTTCCTGATTCCTGCTTTAGCTTTTGTAAACTTTTTGTCAGGCTGACATCCGATAATTCTAAAAGTACATTATCGACATTATAACGAAAATTTCGAATACTTCCATATTCAGAAAGATCAAAATTTTCACGAAAATCAGAAATTGTATTACGGATATTTCTGGTATCTTCATCGGATAATGCTACATCGTCCATATCAGTATTCGCAATCGCAGTTGTTGTATCTTTGCTGTCACTTGTCGAATACACGGTTGTCGTTTTGGATAATTTTGATCCTTCGCCTACATAATAATTGACATAACCATTCTTTTTGGCATTGACAAGACTTTCTTCGCGAAGAACGATTCCACGCAGATTTTCGTTATCGGCAAGCTGTGTCTGTGTTACTTCATAGATGGATACATGTTCTCTGGTAAAAGATTGTATAAAAAGTAAGATAATCAAAACAGCAAGAAAGATCAAAAAGAACCCAAATGCTCCAAAGGATCTTTTTTTCATTTTGATCACTTTTTTATTTTTCGCTGGACTCATATAAGATCCTCTCTTTTCTCCCATACAAGGATTTTATTCTCATAACTTTTATTATACCCCGAATGAACCATACTTGTCTAGTGGAACAAAAACGAAATCCTGCTTCCGATGAAGAACGGGCAAAATTTCTTCCGATGGATCTATTGTGTGGATCATAGTAAAAAAAGAATATTTTTTTATAATCAGGTAATACTGTAAACAAGGTTAATGCCATAATATAACAGGAATGGCATTGAAACCACAAAAAAACAATCCTGTTTTGAATGGAGGTTATTATGAAAGCATTAGATTACACAATACTTACATTAGTGATTATCGGCGCCATTAACTGGGGACTGATCGGTTTTTTACAATTTGATCTGGTACGTGTCCTTTTTGGTGACATGAGCATTCTGTCACGTATCGTCTATGCTCTTATTGGTATTTCCGGCTTATATGCAATCAGTTATTTTGGACGCATCGGAAAAGCAATGGAATAAAAGAAGATACGAATAAGAAAACAAGACATCACAAATAAAAAGAGAACGTTATGATCAGAAAATACCGGTTGGCGGATAGATATTACCGACTTTTTACCGATAGTACATTTCTGTTTTAACGTTCTCTTTTGTATTCATTATTACTTTACATTATTGGTTATCGCTTTTATTTTTAACAATTTCTTTCTCATAAACGAATCATTCTCTTATTTCTTTTATGACAGTGCATTCTCTTGGATTATTTATTTTGTACCATAGTCTAACAAATGATTCATCTGACCATATAAAGCATATGGACCGGCAGCTTTTAAAACAACCGAAATATAATCTTTATTCTTCTTTCCTTTCGAATATAGGATCAGGCACGAGCCTGCATTATTTGTAGTTCCTGTCTTGCCTCCGATCACGGTAATGCCGGTCGGTGCTTTTGCCGTTCCAAGCAGATACCGGTCTGTTGAAGTAAAATATAAACTCTTACTTTTTCCTGTAGCATCTACATACTTTGCGGTATAATTTGAACGGCTGACAATATCCATAAAGGTTCGGTTCTTTGCAAGATGATGAAAAACCAGATATAGATCATAAGCGGTTGTATAATGTTTGTTATTATGTAATCCATGGGGATTAACAAAATGCGTATGCTTTGCTCCGATATTTTTCATTTCACGATTCATCATTACCGCAAAGCTTTTTGTATCACCGGCAATATGTTCCGCAATTGCAACACCCGCATCATTTCCACTATATATCAGAAAAGAATACAAAAGATCTTTTAATGCAATGCGGTCTCCTTCTTTAAATCCGCATAACTTTGCACCATATTCCGTAATATTGGCTGCACTATGGCTGATCGTTACCGTATCATTCAGATTTCCATATTTTAAAGCTACAAATGCAGTCACAATTTTTGTAATACTGGCAGGATACAACTTTTTATAGATGTTATGTGAATACAGCATCTTGCCATCGGTATCGTTTACCATAAGAGAAGCACCTGCTGTCATGACAGCATCCTGCTTTTTCGTCTGCCCCTTCTTCGGAATCACACAGATATCTTTTGAAAGATAGTCCTGTGTTGTATCATTTGTAATCTGCATAGCAGTACCGGATGCTTTTACTCGATAGTTCATTAATTCATTCTTTTTGGAACTACAGCCTGTCATAAAGCAAGATGATACCAGCATAACAGCTCCTAATGTTAAAATTTGTATCTTTTTATTCATCAATATCTGTTCCCTCTTTTTTCAGAACTTCACGCCATTCAAGATCGCCACGGTCTAATGCTTTGATCAATAATTCTGCAGTAGCAAGATTCGTTGCAAACGGAATATTATAAATATCGCATAAATGAATGACATTATTCACATCGGGCTCATGAACTTTTGGAGACAAAGGATCTCTCAGAAAAAACACCATATCAATCTGATTGTGTTCAATCTGCGATGCAAGCTGTTGCTCTCCTCCAAGATGTCCTGCAAGATATTTATGAACATTTAAGTTTGTAACCTCTTCGATCAGACGACCGGTTGTTCCTGTTGCATAAATATCATGTTTGCTCAAGATGCCTCTATATGCAATCGCAAAATTCTGCATCAATATTTTTTTTGCATCATGCGCTATAAGTCCAATATTCATGATATAAACCCCTTTCTTCGTAAAATTTATAATTCCAGATCCATATCCAGATCAATGGATGAAACCGGATCATTTCCGTAAATATTTCGCATCGAAAATCCGCCCTTGCTGGTCTTGCCCGGTTGTATGCTGACATTCATAATCAGACCTATCGCAATCATCGAAGAGAGCATTGAACTTAGTCCGTTACTGATAAACGGAAGCGGGAGTCCGGTGTTTGGAAACATCAATGTAACTACGGAAATATTCGTAAACACCTGGAACATGAACATTGCAGCAACTCCGGCAGCAATCAGTTTTCCTAAATAATCCTGTGAGTTTTTGGCCACTAAAAAACATTTGAAAATAATAAATGCAAAGACTAATAAAATCAGGCAGCAACCTAAAAAGCCAAACTCTTCTCCAATAACCGACCAGATAAAATCACTTTCATTGACACCAACGGAATGATATGCTCTTGATGCTCCTTTTGTTCCTCCGTCCTGTAAAAACTTTCCATACAATCCACCGGATGCGATAGCCCGGATTGAACGGTTTTGCTGGTAATTGATAGTTCCTTTGACATCCGTTTCGGGATGAAGCCATGCCATAATTCGCTTATATTGATAATGCTTTAATAACACATTATATGGCTGCTGAATATACCAGAACAGAACAACACCAAGCGGGATGCCCATTACAATGACCGGAGCCAGTATCTTATAACTAAGTCCCGATACAAAGATCAAAACCAGCATGATAAAAACGGTAACCAAACTGGATGAAAGATCGGGCTGCGACATGATAACCAAAGCCGGAATTCCGGTTACGGCAACCACGATCACAAGAGTACTGACTTTCTCCATCCTGTGCCGCAGCTTTGCAAAAAGAGCCGCCAGAGAAAGAATTAAAACGATCTTCATCAATTCCGTAGGCTGAAAAGTAATACTGCCAACCTTAATCCATCGTCTGGCATCCGTATCGTTATTTGTACCGATCGGCGAATGCGTCGCTGCTGTCAGCAAAACACCAAATACATAATAAATTGCAGCAAATTTACAAATAAAATGATAATCGATCACAGATAAAGCTGCTACAATAACCAGTCCCAAAAAAGTACCTACTAACTGGCCTTTCATATATGACATTCCATGTTCTTCACCACCTGCCATTTTTACAGCGAATGCACTTAATGCACATAAAAATAATACGGCGACTAACAGGGAGTAATTGTATTTTTTCCAATCATACTGCTTAATTGTATTAATCATTTTACTGCCTTCCTGACGGATGAAACGTTATTTTCTAAAGTTACGCGAGCCTTCCTTGATCGGAATGTTTGCTAATAATGCATTGATCGTACCTGATGTTTCATCAATTTCTGTTTTTGTTACTTTTATGTCTAACCCCTCGGTGTCAATATCTAAATATTTGGAAATAACCTCAATGATATCATTCTTCATCTGTTCCATTAATTCCGGTGAACAAACGGCACGGTCTGAAGTAATGGCTACTTTCAGACGGTTTTTTGCTACATCACTGCTATTTCCGGAACCTTTAAAAAAATTTCCTAAAAAACTCATACTAATCTCCATTTCTGTGCAAAGATCTGATTTTGCACGCTATCTTGTACTATTTTTTGAAAATAGATGCAAATTTCTGAAAAAATCCCTTTGTTTCTTCCAGATCAAGATAAGGAACATCCTCCCCGATAATACGATGACAGATATTCATATATGCCTGTCCTGCTTTGGAATCAGAACCTACTAACGGTTCACCGTTATTTGTAGCAATGACGATCTGCTCATCATCCGGTACTACACCGATCAGATCTACTGCAAGAATCTCAACTACATCATCACTTGACATCATATTGCCTTCTTTAACCATATCCGTTCTCAGACGGTTTACGATCAGATGTGTCTGGTTGATCTCATTTGCCTCTAATAATCCAATAATACGGTCTGCATCACGAACAGCAGAAACTTCCGGTGTTGTAACAACTAATGCTCTGTCTGCACCTGCTATTGCATTCTTAAATCCCTGCTCAATACCGGCAGGACAATCTAACAATATGTAGTCAAACTCAGTCTTTAATTCCTCTACTAATTTTTTCATCTGTTCTGGTGTAACAGCTGTTTTATCCTTTGTCTGAGCAGAAGGCAGCAGATAAAGATTTGGATATCTTTTGTCTTTGATCAATGCCTGTTTGATGCGGCAGTTGTTCTCAATCACGTCCACAAGATTATATACGATCCTGTTTTCTAAGCCCATAACTACATCCAGATTACGAAGTCCTATATCCGTATCAATTAATACAACTTTTTTATCCAGCATAGCAAGACCTGTTCCGACATTCGCTGTTGTCGTTGTCTTTCCTACGCCGCCTTTTCCAGACGTGATTACTATAACTTCTCCCATGATTTTTATTCCTCCTAATGAATGTTTTTATAGCAAAAGCTTTTCTTACTACACAAAAAAAGAAAAAGCTAATTCATACCTGCTGTTATATTATTATATTTTTGATATCAATTCTTATTATACCAAAAAATCAATTAAAAATCTATAACCTAATATCACCTAATACATCTTTGTCTAATGGTTCAATATAAATATTACCGTTTTCCCAGAAAGCAATCTTTGTCTCCTTTGGTTCTTTTTTTCTTGGCTTATCCGGAGAACGGGCGATCGTATCTGCAATCCTGATCTGCATCGGATCCATATCCAATGCGACAACAAAGGCATTGACATTACCGGATGCACCGGCAAATACATTTCCCTTTAGCGATCCTAAAATGATCACATTACCTTTTGATACGACTTTTGCTCCGGCTTTCACATCTCCAAGAATAATAATACTGGTTTCTACATCCAGCACCTGACCGGAACGCAGATTTCCTTTAAAGAACTGTCCGGTATTATAATCCGGCTGTGCCGGTTGTTTCTGGATCGTTTGTGCAAAAGACTGTTCGAGCTGTCTGTCATCTTCCATAATACATACGATTGATAATTGACAATTTGCATGAATCTGATCAATCAGCTCTAGCTTTTCATCTTCCGTCAGTGCTTTCCCCTGAAATGTAATGGCTTTTTGTGCTTCGCCTAAGAATGCTGCAGATGCTTTGAACTTTGCAGCAACATCATTTTTGAGCGTTTCAAAATCGGTATTTTCATCCAGCACAAGAATAATGCCTGACTTTGTCCCCTTCATTACTACGGTATCTTTTTTCATATTCCCTCCATTCTGTATTATAAAAATACTCTTAATCCATATGATTGGTTGAAATTTCCGGCATTTTAACACTTCCGGACACTTTCTTTTTATTCTTGCTAAAGTAATATTTATATACATCTCTTGCCGTTTGCACTGCATTGGATGAAGCATATCCGTTCGGAATAACACAAGTTACGGATATTTTCGGATTTTTATACGGTGCATATGACATAAAGTACGCATGGTTGGCATGATATGTGTTTAACTGTGCAGTACCGGTCTTTCCGGCTACTGTCTGCTTCAAGTTTGTAAACATACTCTTGATCGAGCTGTTCGGTCCGTTCGCAACCAAATACATACCATGATGTATTGCATTCCATGTAGAAGAATGGATTTTGACTTTGTTACGCACTTTCGCCTTATTATCTAAGATCACTTTACCTGATACATCTTTTACTTTATCTACCAATGTCAGATTATAACAGGTTCCATTATTTGCTACTGTTGTAACATAACGTGATAACTGTGAAGGTGTATACGCATGTGTAGCCTGTCCGATCGCAGAACGGACAATATCCGTCGTTGAAAATCTCGGAGATGCTTCTTGCAATTCTACACCGGATTTGTCGGTAAGACCAAACATATCAGCATATTTTTTCAAACGACTTAAGCCTTTCTTATCATTGACACTTCCATTATGTCCTGTACCAAGCTTATATCCTACCGTATAGAAAAAATAGTTACATGAGGCTTCAATCGCGGTTGCGACATGTAAGTTGCCATGACCAGATTTCTTCCAGCAGCTAGGAGATGGATGAATCTGTTCGAATTTTACATGATCATAGATCGTTGTTCCTGTTGAGATCACTTTTTCTTCCAGACCTGCAACAGAAGATACGATCTTAAATGTAGAACCCGGTGCAAGTTCCTGCTGGATCGGACGGTTTAACAATGGTGAAGAGGATGCCTGTGTCAGATAATTGTAAAAATATTCGGAATCTACCTGATTTGCCATTTTATTATTATCGTAACTTGGATAGCTGACCATCGCTTTGACATCACCGGTCTTTACATCCGTGATCACGATGGAACCGGAGCAAGGCTCTAATCCAAGCTGTCCCGGTGTAATTTCAAGTTTTTTTATCTTCCTTGTGATAAATGCATATGGCGATGTAATACCGGCTTTTACTTTCTGGTATTCTGTTGCATTGTACTTAATATCACCTTGATCAAATAAAAGCAGGCAGCAGTCTCTGCCGGAAAGTTCCTTTTGGTGGATCAAAAAACTATATACCATTTTAGGATATGTGGTATCTTTCTCTAACAGATTTAAACCATATTTAATCAGCTTTTTATATAACTCTTCCGTGCTGTAATAGTTCTCTCCGACATTTAACACACTAAGATCGACCCAGTTTTTTGTGATCGCATATTGTAAAAAACGGCTCAGACTGATCTTTTTGGAAGAATATTTTTTAAAGGTTTCATCTGAAGAGTCAACCTTGTCAACTAATATGATCTTTTCATTTTTTAATAATTTATAGAAATAATCCACAAAATCTGCCATTGAATCCGATAATTGCTTTTTGGTGGTCTTGCTGTCTACAGCCAGTATCGAACGAAGCTTGTTCTTGAGAACTTTGGATTTTTTCTTATATTTTCTATAAGTGCTCTTTTCTAATGCAGATGCATTTTGATCCGTAAAACGGCTTGAATCAATGATATTATTTTCAATCAACGCACTATATACATCATATATCGGTACTTTAATCTTAGATGCCGAACTGCCTTTACTTCCTGCGCTATCGCTGTTATTGATATTTGCAAGCAGGATACCGGCAATATGTTCTTCTAACAGTTTATAACACTCTTCCTGTAAATTAGCATCAATCGTCAGATACAGATCATTTCCGGCTTCCGGTTCTGTTTGATTTTCCGTCTTTTCAATCCGGCTTGTCGTTTCATTGATCGTAATCTTTTCACTTCCCTTTTTGCCACGCAGATAATTCTCATAGGTACTTTCTAACCCGGAAATACCGATCTGATCGTCTGTGGTATAGGTTGTATTCGGGTCTTCTTCTTTTAAAGACTCTAACCGCTCTGTCGATACCGTCCCGGTATACCCGAGCAAATGAGCAAAATACTTACTCTTATTATATACACGCGTTGTATCTTCTTCAATATCAATACCGGACAACTCTTCACTGTTTTCTTTAACCGCGGCAACCATTTTATCACTAACATCTGTCGCTAATGTGATCGGCTGGTATTTTTTATAACGGTTAATAAACATTGCGTAACGGATTGCCATGATCTGTAATGCGGTATCATCATCATATTTTTTGTCGATTGCAAACTTTGGACTCGTTGAACCGGTATCATATCGCAAGAAATCATAAATATTCTGTGCTGACATATCACGCTGTTTTTGTGTCATTTCTTCCACTGTTGTAGAGAAAACTTCAGCTTTAAAACGAAGCAGTGAATTACCTTTCAATGTAAATTCCAGTTCGTTTTTCTTGTTATACCGGATATAGAATTCGACGGTCAGATCTGTTTTCTCACGTTCCATCAGTTTTAACAATTTGTAGATCATTGTATTTTTTTCTTCCGACGTCAGATCTGCTGTCGTATCATTTTCCGCAAAAACAATATTATAAGACAATTTATTATAAGCAAGAAGCTTTCCGTTACAGTCATAGATCTTGCCACGAGTTGCTTTGATCGACTTTGTCTTTTCGGTACGTTTTGCCGCCTGACTTGCATAGGTATCCGTATCCGCAATCTGAAGACTAAAAAGCCGGTTTACTAAAATCGCAAATAACAGGATAAATACTACAGCTACCGGTAATATACGTGATTGAAAAAAGGATTTTATCATATCTTTAAACGTATCAAGCATGTAACTCTCCATTCTTTTTACTAAAATTTAAAACATTTCCTAACAAAATAAACAGATCCGCTTTATCTTTCCCATATCTTTCTTTCGCTCATTTTTTCTGGCGTTCTGCCGGATCAATACAATCTGTCGTTTTTATGCAGAGGAATTTCTTCCGGCGGATACAACTTATCATCCAGCCAATATAAGAATTTATAAAGAATCACACCAAACAGAATTGTATAGATCATTTCAGGGATCATAATATCTTTTACGTAAGCCAAAAGATCCAGTCTTCCGCAAAGTAAAAAATTACAGATATAATAAAGCATACCAAAGACCAGATCACTCAGTCCCATTGCTGATAACGGAATGGACAGATCATCTTTAAAGTAATACTTATTGGCTAAACCATTAAAAAAACCGATCAATACAAAGATAAAGATGCATACGCCAACAACATCACCATAGATCAGATCCATTAATCCGCCACAGATCACACCGGCAAACATACCATAACGCCTGCCGAACATAAATCCGGAAGCTGATGTCATGATCACTAAGAGATTCGGTATGATATTAGTTAATTTAAAATGAGAAAGTACCGTTGTCTGCATCAAAAAGCAGAATACAATCATAAAAAAAATACTCAGATATCTTTTGATCTTCATTTCAGCATCTCTCCTAATTCGGCAGAATCCTTGACCTGCGTAATGACTAATACCATGTCGAGGCTCGAAAAATCTACAACTGGTGACAAGTAACCGGTCTGTGTGATATTAGAGGAATCCTTCTTTAGATCCTTTAAGTATCCGATCAAAATACCTGGAAGATATTTATCACTGATCTGCGAAGTAACCACTTCCGCTCCATCCTCAATCTTTGCATCTCCGTTGATGCCGGAGACCTCGATCACACCATTATTGATCAGTTTTAAATTGCCGCTGACAATACAATTTTCGGAACTGCCAAGTACCGTACCGGAAATATTACTGTTGTCATCAATGATCGAACGAACCTTAGAATACGATTTATTGACCTCCGTAATAATGCCGACAAGTCCACCATTTGCCATAACATTCATATTCTTTTTGAGTCCGTTTTTAGAGCCTTTATCAATAATAAATGTATTATACCAGTTATCCGGATCGCTGCTTATTACCCGTGCAGCTACCTTAGGATAGCCTGCATATTGCTGATCCAGATCATATAGTTTACGGAAGTTTTCCAATTCATACTTATCCTGTTGTAATAATTTGTTTTCCGCAGACAGCTTATCAATCTGGGATTGCAATTTTTTGTTTTTTCGGACTGTCTTTTTTAAGGTTGTGGCATAATCCATTCGTTCTGAAATCTTCACGCCGATTGCATTGATCCCTTTTTGCATAGGTGCGATCACACTGCTGACTGCAGAACGTACCGGAGTCATTTTATTCTCAAATCGAAACGAGATTATTCCTAATATAATGCAAAACACAAAAAGCCCCGCTAAAATATATTTCGGATCAATTGTGATTTTGGTTTTTTTACGCATATAAATCCTCCTATGCTACTCATTGTCTTTTTTATCAAGCGGTACTGCATATTTTAAGGCAAGCTTTGGATGCTCGGCAAGATAACCGATTCCTTCGGCTGCTGTCTTCTGAGCATTCTGTGCGGCATTGACACGGATCTTGATCTGATTGGCAAGATAACGATCCATTCCTTCAATCTGGGAAGTACCTCCGGTCAGGTAAATACCATTATGCAAGATCTCATGTGAAATCTCTGGTGGCGTATGTTCCAAAAGAGAACGGATATCATTTGCAAGTTTTTCAAAAATATCAATAACTAAAGGAATGATCTCTGTCGACCTGACCGTAACTTCTCTCGGGAGTCCTTTTAAAAGATCCCGTCCCGTAACCGTGATCGTCTCTTCTTTCGGAACAGCTGCGATCAATTTCATCTTGATCTGTTCTGCTGTTTTTAAACCGATCACAAAGTTATATTTCTTACGGATATAATTTTGGATCGTATGATCAAAATCATTACCTCCGAACGGAACCAGCTTGGTTGATACCAATCCACCCAGCGACAGGATTGAAAGTTCACAAGTATCTGCTCCCAGATTTGCGATCAGGATTCCTTTTGACTTTTCTATGTCCAGTCCAAGCCCATAAGCATCTGCAATCGGTTTATTGATCAAAAATACTTTCTTAGGTTTGCTTTCCGACTTTAAGACAATCTTAGAATACGCCTGTTTTTCTACTTCGGTGATATCTGCCGGTACCGCTAAATAAAACTGGCAATGACTGATCTTTTTCTTACCCGAAATCTTTTGTCCCATATAATTCCATAGCTGAACCATATCGTCAAGATGTGATACAACACCCCTGTGAATCGGGAAACAAACATCAATACTTGGTGGTGCTTTTTCAAACATTTCGAAAGACTTTTCGCCAATTGCGATCGCTCTTTTTGCTTTTCCTTTTCCGACTGTAGAAACTGCAGTACGTTCTAAAAGAATAATCCCTTCTCCTTTTTTATATACCTTAATGACATTGGTTCCAAAATCAATGCCAAATATTTTCTTAGCCATGAAACTAACTCCTTCCAACCAGTAACTATGATAAATAACCACTTTCTCTTAAACTGATATAACGATTATCGCCTATAACAATATGATCTAACAACGGAATTCCGATCATGCTGCCGGTATCTGCCATTCGCTTTGTCAAAACCAGATCATCCTTACTTGGTGAAGGATCACCGGATGGATGATTATGTAACAAAATGATCGATACCGCTTTATGCTTTAATGCATAATAAAAAACTTCTCTCGGTGCTGCCATTGATGCGGTAAAAGAACCGGTTGATAAAATCATTTCTTTTTCCAATGCATTTTTTCCATCCAGTATCAGGAGTCTGACCTGCTCTGTTTCCAAAAAACGCATAGACGGCATATAATATCCGGCAACTACAGCCGGATCATTACACAAAAATGCATTTTTGTGTTTACCGGAACGAAGGATTCTGACCGCAATTTCTGCAAGACACAGCATTTGGATTGCCTTTACCTTACCAATTCCTCTGATCTCACACAGATTTGCATAGGAAATCTGATACAGTCCGGCAATGTTTTGTCCCGGAAGTTCACATAAAAGACGTTTTGCAAGATCAACACTGCACTCACCCTGACTTCCTGTTCGTAAAAAAACTGCCAGCAGCTCAGCATCGGATAAACTTTGTGCACCATATTCCATACATTTTTCATATGGTTGCTCCGATAACGGTAATTCCTTTGTTGTATTCCATTTTTTCTTCATATAAACTCCTGTCTAAAGGAGCTCCCCAAATTTTCTATGCCACTTTGTTATAAACACGCATATTAATTATCGTATCACAAATTCGTTTTTTTGTATAGAAGGCAGACTGGAAAAAAAGTGTATTTTTCGTGTTCAAATAACAAAAAGGGCAGAAAACTCTGCCCTTTCGACACTTTTGGACTTATTTTTATTAAAAGTTCTTACTAGTATCCATCCTTTATGGAATCGTGACCAGATTGGCATTTTTCATATATTGCAATGACATCGTAATACCATATCGGGCATGGTACCAGGTCAGCCCCCCTTGAAAATAAACGGCATATGGCGGTTCGATCGGTCCGTCGGCACTTAATTCGATCGAAGAACCCTGAATAAATGCACCGGCTGCCATGATCACGTCACTATGATATCCCGGCATCGCATATGGTTCAGGAGCAACATGACTGTCTACCGGTGATGCTGCCTGAATACCCTGGCAAAATGCGATCACAGCCTCTGCTGATCCCAATGTGACTGCCTGAATGATATCATGACGGGATTCTGTTTTATTTGGAACCGTAACAAATCCTAACGTTTCATAGACATTTGCCGCAAAGATCGCACCTTTTAGTGCACCTGCCGTAACAGTTGGTGCTAAGAAAAAGCCCTGAAAAAATGCTCTGTTTGCACCAAGTGTTGCTCCAACTTCCTTTCCAAGTCCCGGAGCAGTCAGACGGTTTGCGCAAAGCTCAATGATTTTTTCTTTTCCCACGACATAACCACCGATCGGTGCTAAACCGCCTCCCGGGTTTTTGATCAATGATCCGACACAAAGATCGGCTCCCACCTGTGTCGGTTCGATCGTTTCTACAAATTCACCATAACAGTTATCCACCATACAGATCACATCCGGCTTAATTGATTTGATATATGCGATCAGCTTTCCGATCCGTTCTACGGATAAGGTCTTTCTTGGCGCGTATCCTTTGGAACGCTGGATCGTAACTAATTTTGTCTTTTCATTTAATGCTTCTTTGATCCCTTCAAGATCAAATTCACCATCTTCTAATAAATCTACCTGACGATAGGAAATGCCAAATTCTTTGAGTGACCCGGGTGGATTGTCGTCTTTGATTCCAATCACACCTTCTAATGTATCATATGGTTTTCCAACCGGAGTCAAAAGTTCATCTCCCGGACGCAGGATTGCCGATAATGCCAGTGTCAAAGCATGTGTACCACATGTGATCTGCGGACGTACCAGAGCAGCTTCTGTTCCAAAAACATCTGCATAAACTGCTTCAAGCTTTTCTCTTCCAAGATCATCATAGCCATACCCGGTAGAAGATTCAAAGCATTCTGCACTGACACGCTGCTTTTCCATTGCACGTATAACTTTCATCTGATTATATTCGGCTGTCTGATCGATCTTTTCAAAACGGTCTTTTAATCCTTTTTGGATCCGGTCACAGAAATCATATACATCCTGATCGATTCCTGCGGATAAATACATTTCTTTTAAACTATCCATGCTGTCTGTCTCCTTTTAAGTCATTTGTTTTTTTGCATCTTATCGGTTCTATTTTGCACTAAATCGTTGCAATCTGCAATACAATATTGCAAAAGTTCTTCTTCTGATGCAAATTTTTCTTTCTGCAGCCATGTAACTTCTTTTTCCCTGCGAAACCAGGTAAATTGTCTTTTGGCAAAATGACGTGTCTCTTTCTTGATCTGCTCAAATGCTTCCTCTATTGTGATCTTTCCTTCCAGTGCAGCGATGATTTCCTTATATCCGAGTCCCTGCATCGAGATCATATCTCTTGTGCATCCCTTCTGCATCAAAGTTTTTACTTCTTCTACCAGACCTTCTTTTCGCATCTGATCCACTCTTTTATCAATGCGCTCATATAGAATCTCTCTTGGCAGACTCAGCACATAATACCGGAAATCAAAGGCTGCTTTGTTCTTTTGCTGCTCTTTGTTATGTTCCGATATCTTCTTACCGGTCTGCTCATAATATTCTAAAGCCCGAATTACTTTTTTGACATTATTCGGATGGATCGCATCGGCACTTTCTGCATCAACTTTGCGTAACCGCTCATGCAATACTTCGTTTCCATGTTCTTTTGCAAATGCTTCTAATGCTTTCCGATAACTGTCATCTGTATCAGTCCGGTCAAATGCGATCTGGTACAACACCGACTGAATATAAAATCCGGTACCGCCAACTAAGATCGGTACTTTTCCTTTTGCATAGATTTCTTCGATCGCGCGATTGCAATAGTCCTGAAAAACAGCTACGTTAAATGCAAAATCCGGTTCAAACGTATCAATCAGATAATGTCTGATCCCTTGCATTTCTTCTTTCTTTATCTTAGCGGTTCCGATATCCATGCCTTTATAAACCTGCATCGAATCGGCCGAAATGATCTCACCATTTAATGCTTTGGCAAGCCCGATCGAAAGGGCTGTCTTACCGACTGCCGTCGGCCCGGTCAAAATAATCAATGGTCTCTTCATAATCTCTCCATTCTCCCCTTTACAACTTCCACACCCAATCATCATATCTTCATGCCCTTTATTGCGTCATCTTCCAGACATTATCTTTCGCAATTTCTATTTATTATTGCCTTTTGGGTTGACACGCCAACTTGTTAGGATATCTGATTTTTTAAGCTTTTTTGCTGATTGGGCGCGGGTCATAACTATAGGGGCGACTCAGCCTGAGTAGCATTGTTGTTTGGGACACGCTCCCGCTTCGCAAAGCCACGTAGCGCACACATAGCACTGCAAAAATCGTTTTACTCCTTTTGCAGCGCAAGTGGCGACGGCCTTTGAGATTCCCAAACAGCAATGTACATCAGACCGGTCCTGCCCCTATATCAGATGAGAGCGCCCATAATCATAGCAAAAAAGCTAAAAATCTTAGATATCCTTACAAGGTGATACAGTGCCCCAAAAGTCAAAATAAATAGAAATGCGAATCAAAGTGTACGCAAGATGACGCACAAAATATACAATCCTATGATGATGGAAATACATATGAATGTAGCGGAAACTGTAAATGAGGTTATACGATTCGTTTGAATTTTTTTTCGAGTTCGGATTTGGTCATGCTGATCATGGTTGGTCGTCCATGTGGGCAATGGTATGGATTTTCCAAGGTCATGAGTTCTTTTAACAGTTCTTCGACTTCTTCGCGTGGTAATTTGTTATTTCCTTTTACGGCTGCTTTGCATGACATCGAAGCAATCTTTTCTTTTAGCATCTGCGGTGTCCTGCCTTTGCCGCTGATTTCTGTTGTCATCGAATCAATGATCTCGATAAGCAGATCTTTTGATCCGACATTCGGAAGATTTGCCGGAACTCCGTTTACAGCATACTCTTTTCCACCAAAGTTTTCAATCTGATAGCCAAGACTTTCTAACAATTCCAGATTTTCTTCCACTGCCTGCTGCTGCACCATGGACAATGACAAAATGATCGGTGGATTCATATATTGTGTCATGATTTTTTTTTGTTCTAATTCTTTCATAAAACGCTCATACAAAACTTTTTCATGAGCCGCATGCTGATCGATCATATACATCTTATCTTCGTATTGCAATACCCAGTATGTTGAGAAAACCTGCCCGATGATCTTAATCTCTTTTTGCGCTTTTGCAGACAAAATGCCTTCTTCAAACAGATCCTGTTGCACAACATTTGTAACCGGTACAGACCGGGATGTGTTGTATTCTGCCTTTTCTGCTACCATACTCTTAGTATGTTCCTGTGGAATATGTAAGGTCACGGGATTCTCAGAAGCTGTCTGCTGTTGTACCATGGATGAGGTATCTTCACCTGACTTTTGCCGTCTGCTTGTACCATCGGCTTGCTGTAACGAGTTCTTTGTGTTATCCATCAGCTGTGACTGACTCGGATAGACACTCTGATTTATTACGTCCTTTTCCTGATTTGTAAAAATCTTTTGTCGTTCTTTCGTTTCTTTTTCGTCAAATGGAGTTTTCTGACTGACTGCCTGTTTTTCCAGACTACCTTTTTGATCCGGAAGATCTTTTGATAATGTTTCTAATGCTTTCAGACTGTCTTTCGGTGTCAGATGACCGGAGGCATTCATTTGTGCCTGTCTTTTCACTTCAAATGGTTCGATATGCGGCTGTGCTTTCTTTTTTTCTTCTTTTTTTTCTGAATGGAATGTCACATCCGGTATAAATTCACGGTGTCTGAGTGCTTCGCTGATACCATGATATATACTTTGAAAGACCTCTTTTTCATTGTTAAAACGTAATTCCATCTTTTGCGGATGTACGTTGACATCAATGTATTTTGCATCAATTTGGATATGCAATACCGTAAACGGATAACGGTGCTGCATCGAATACGGTGCATAGGCTTCTTCAATCGCGCGATGAATGATCGGACTTTTGATATAACGTCCGTTGATAAAATAATTCATCATACCTCGGTTACCTCTTGAAATCACAGGTTTTCCGATATAACCGCTCAGCGTACAAAACACTTCACGGCTTTGGACTTCGATCAGATTAGAAGTCACTTCACGACCATAGATATGATAAATAACATCTTTTAAATTGCCATTGCCGGAAGTCGATAACCGGTTTTGCTTCTGGTTTATAAAACGGAATGCAATATCAGGATGGGATAATGCCATTCGTTCTACCAAACCACTGATATAGCCGGCTTCTGTCTGAGATGTTTTTAAGAATTTCAAACGGGCCGGTGTATTATAAAACAGATTTCTTACTAAGAAAGTAGTTCCATCCGGACAGCCGACATTTTCGATTTCTTTTTTGTCGCCGCCCTCTATGCGGTAGCGCGTTCCCATCAATGCATCCCTGGTCTTTGTGACCATTTCTAATTGCGATACTGCGGCAATACTTGCTAAAGCTTCTCCACGAAAGCCGAGACTGGACACAGCAAGCAGATCTTCTACATTTTGGATCTTGCTGGTAGCATGCGGTAAAAACGCAAGTTCGATATCATCTGCTGCAATACCGCTTCCGTTATCGGTAATACGGATCAATGCCTTTCCACCATCGGCAATCTCTACCGTGACTGCACTTGCTTTTGCATCGATTGCATTTTCAATCAATTCTTTTACGACTGCCATAGGACGTTCTACTACTTCTCCGGCAGCTATCTGATTGATCGTATCCTGACTCAGAACATGAATTTTCGCCATAGCCTGTCTCCTTACATTCTTTCTTTGAGTTTTTCCTGCATCTTGTATAAAATATTTAACGCTTCGATCGGTGTAGTATCCGAAAGATTGATATCATGTAATTCCAGAATGATATCATCCATTTTGATATTGGTATTGGATGTATCGAACAAAGAAAGCTGTCCTAACTTTTCCGATTCAATCTCGGAAGCTGTCTTTTTACGGACTCTTCTCTTACTTTGCTGCTCAATGCCATAATCATAATCCGGGATCTCATATTCGACTTCGATATCTTTTGCTTTTGAAGCAATATCATGATCGCTTAACTGCTGTACGATCTCTCTGGCTCTTTTCAAGACGTTTTCGGGTACTCCGGCAAGTTTTGCGACTTGAATACCATAGCTTTTATCGGCACCGCCTTTGATGATCTTACGCAAAAAGACAATATCCTCGCCCTGTTCTTTGACGGCAATACAATAATTATCCACACTTTCTAATTTACCTTCGAGTTCTGTCAATTCATGATAATGTGTGGCAAATAACGTTTTGGCACCCAAAAGCTTCGTATTTGCAATATATTCCACAACAGCCCATGCAATACTTAATCCGTCAAATGTACTGGTACCACGTCCGATCTCATCTAAAATGATCAGGCTGTTTTTGGTCGCATTTCGTAAGATGTTTGCTACCTCTGTCATTTCAATCATAAACGTACTCTGGCCGCTTGCAAGATCATCGGATGCACCGACTCTTGTAAAGATCCTGTCGACAATTCCGATCTGCGCACTTTGTGCCGGAACAAAGGATCCGATCTGTGCCATCAGAACCAAAAGTGCTGTCTGCCGCATATACGTTGACTTTCCTGCCATATTAGGTCCTGTAATGATTGCAATCTTATGTTTTTTATCATCCAGATACGTGTCATTTGACACAAACATATCATTTCGTATCATTTTTTCTACAACCGGATGCCGCCCTTCACGGATATCGATCTTTCCATCTGTTGTGATCTGCGGACGTACATAATTATTTTGTTCCGCAACCAATGCCAAAGATGCAAACATATCTACTGCAGCAATGATCTTTGCCGTTGTCTGAACTTTTCCGATCTGTGCATAGATCTTTTCACGCACATCACAAAAAATTGAATATTCCAGATTGCAAAGGCGGTCTTCTGCACCCATAATGCTGTCTTCGAGCTCTTTTAACCGTGGTGTCGTATAACGTTCTGCATTTGCTAAAGTCTGCTTTCTCGTCCAGTCATCCGGTACCAGATCTTTATATGAATTGGTTACTTCAAGATAATATCCAAAGACTTTATTGTATTTGATCTTTAAATTCTTAATATCGGTACGCTCTTTTTCTTTCTCTAGCAGATCGGCAAGCCATTGTTTGCCATCGGTCTTTGCACGACGCAGGTGATCGACTTCTTCGTTATAACCATCTTTGATCATACCGCCTTCACGCACGGTAAGAGGCGGCTCTTCCATGATCGAAGCATCGATCAATGCAAACAGATCTTCCAGTGCATCCATCTCCTGACCGTATTGCTTTAAAAGTGTTCCTTCTTCAAATGAATTCAAGACCTGCTTGATCGGTGGCAGCATCGATAATGATTGGCGAAAAGCGATCAGATCTCTTGGATTGGCACTACGGTAACTGATCTTACTGATCAGACGTTCCAGATCATAGATCGGTCCGAGATATTCTCTGATCTCTTCACGATTGATTGCATTCTGATTCAATGCTTCGATCGTATCCAGTCTTTGATCGATCTCTTCTTTGCTAAGAAGTGGCTGTTCGATCGCATTGCGTAACATTCTTGCTCCCATAGCTGTTTTTGTCTTATCAAGCACCCAGAAAAGTGATCCTCTTTTTGCTTTTTCACGCATGGTTTCACATAATTCCAAGTTTCTTCTGGTTGCACGATCCAAAAGCATATAACGATCTGAGACATATGGTGTGATCTTGGTAATATGATCCAACGAAATTTTTTGTGTCTCTTCGAGATATTCGAGTGCTGCTCCTGCAGCAATAATACCGATACTGTAACCATCTAATCCCAGTCCGTTTAAAGAACCAACTTTAAAATGATGTTTTAATGTATCATAACATTTGTCTTCATCAAAATACCATGCATCAATTGCCGAAACAACCATTCCGAGTCTTGCCTGTAGATCGGCAAAATCAATCCCGGACACTAAAAAAGGATCATTACAGATGATCTCTGACGGTACGACTTTTCCAATCTCATCTAGCAATTGGTTCTCTGATTCAAATTCTGCAAGATAATAATCTCCGGTTGTAACATCGACATAAGATACACCATACGCATTCGTTGTATAGACCACACACATCAGATAGTTGTTACGGCTTTCATCTAATGCCTTGGTATCAAGATTAGTACCCGGTGTTACCACTCTTGTCACCGCTCTTTTGACAAGCCCTTTTGCAAGCTTAGGATCTTCTACCTGCTCGCAGATCGCAACTTTATATCCTTTGGATACTAATTTATTTAAATAACCATCAACTGCATGAAACGGAACACCGCACATCGGTGCACGTTCTTCTAATCCACAGCTTTTTCCGGTTAATGTCAATTCTAATTCCTGAGAACAGATCTTGGCGTCCTCAAAAAACATCTCATAAAAGTCCCCTAAACGATAAAAAAGAATACAATCTTTGTATTCCTCCTTTGTTTCTACATATTTTTGCATCATTGGTGTGAGTGGCATCTTATATTTCCTCTCTCTTCTTCCTATTCCTTATATATATCAAATGAGTAACACTATAAGCCGAGTTCTGTATTTGACGATCATCTATCTAGACCTGACATTACTGCCAGGCTCAAGCAACCTACCCGGAACACGACGGGCAGCCGTATTATTCCTGTTCGGTCTTGCTTCGGATGGGGTTTACATCTGCCGCTTCTGTTACCAGAAACGCGGTGAGCTCTTACCTCGCCTTTTCACCCTTACCAGATATTCTGGCGGTTCTTTTCTGTTGCACTGGCCTGGGAGTCACCTCCACCGGACGTTATCCGGCATCCTGCCCTATGAAGCCCGGACTTTCCTCACCTGCGGTCTTTCGACACTTGCAGCCGCGATCATCTGTGCTACTCATTTGGAATTATTTTACCATGAGAAAAAAAAATTGTAAACTCTTTTTCCTGCCGGTAAAAAGGATCTCCTGCTTTCTTTAAGAAATTCTTTCTTCTACCCCAGGAAGAATCTCCTGCTGTATTCGAGAAATTCTCTCTTTTTCTTTCAATACCTGCGAAATTCTGCTGTTTTTTCAGGGAAAACACTTTTGGCATTTAAAAGTCATCGTCTTCTTCGATCACATGGATCTCTAAATAATCAAATGGCACTTCCTCAATAAAGCTGTCCTTTGAAAAGCGTGTCTTATCGATCCGTTTGAATTCTTCGACATTGACATTTAACCAGATCGGTTTTGCAACATCAAGTTCATAGCATGCTTCTTCTAACGTATCAAAGACTTTTTTTGTTCTGTTTTTTTCGCTTGGATCGGCAGCATCACAGATCGTAATGTCACGGATCATATGATTGTCTTTCCATTCTTTTACCCACATTCGAAACATCGCTTTCCTCCTGCCGACTATCTTGTCGAGATCTGATTGATATTTTTGATCAGAACAGAGATCGTACCATCCGGATTTGTGATAAATTCTACCTGATTCGCATCCTGATACTGTTCCATCGGAATATTGATCTCAATCCCGGTATCTGTTTTTAAATACTGCTTTTCAAATTTCTTTGTTGTCTTTTCACTTTGCGGTGTCACTTCTGCTTTTTCCATATGGTATTTTTCCATTTTAGCATCAAATTCTTCTTTGATCTCCGGTGCATTTCCATAAATCTTTTCACTGATCTTTTCGACATTTAATGTTCCGGTATCTTCAATCTCTTTTTTGATAATGCTTTTGGCTTCTAACTGCTTGACCGGTTCCTGTGCATAATGCTTTTTGTTGACCTGTTCAACTGCTTTTGTCACAATATCCATCTTGGATTTGGAAGACATTTTTGCATGACACTTTAAATACAGCTCCGATAAATAATTCATTTTCGAACCATTAATATCATACTTCTTTTCCACGATCTGTACCGAAAAGTCCGAAAGATCGATCAAAACAGCCTCCGAAAGCTTTGCTCCGGTTGCCGGAAGTGTCGACTGGTAACAGATGATCTGGTTTACATTACCGCTATCTTCACTTTTTGTCAGATGCACATAACTTTGCTTATAGTTCATCTTTAATAATGCCAGATAGATCACACCGGCAACCTGAAAAGTCACAACGGCAAGATCACCGGACGGGATCGCAATATTGGCATTCATGATATCATACAAAAGTCCGGCAAACTGTTTGCTTTGCTCAACCAGATTTTCTTCCGAAAAATTCTGAACCAGTTCATATACTTCAGATGGCTCTTCCTCAGAAAAATGACATTTTTTTAATTCATCTCCTGAAAGGAGTTTATAAATATGTGCGCGAAAGAAATCGTTGATATCGGGTGTCAGTTCCAGTTCTTCTTCCGAATAAACCGGATAGCCAAGCTCTCCGTCTAAAATATGTACGATTCCTTTTCGTATGATCACTTCATCCTGCTGCATGATATTCCTCTTTTCTTTTAGCGTGCCTGTTGTACGATCTTATCAATCTGTTCTTTTGTAATCTCGAACGGAACAGCCTTTTTCTTACGATCGTTATTTGCAATCTCTTCTACCATTTCTTTTGCTTCCTGATCCGTAACCGGAATCGTTCCAAGCATTTCTTTGATAAAGCCTTCAAACTGCTCTAAAGAACCAAAGCCTGCTGCACGAAGTGCCATGATCACCTGTGGTTCTAAACTTTCCGGCATACTGTCAAGATAACCCGGCAGGAAATAACCGACCGCTTTTCCATGTGGAATGCCTTTGTGGTAAGTCAGATAATAGCTTAATCCATGTGGGATCGATGTACCGGTATGTGTGATCGCCATGCCTGCAAGCGTAGAAGCAAACATCAGCCGGTCATAATCGCCCTCCTGTGCTTCCATGCCAAATAAGATATCGGTTGCCATGCCCCATACTTCCAAGGCATATTGCGCAAGCATACGGCTGTAGTCTGTTGCTTTGGAATTAAAGTAACTCTCCAGCATATGGCCTAACGCATCAATTGCTGTATTCATAAGAACCGATTCCGGTGCGGTCTTCAAATATTTTCCATCCACTAATGCGATCACCGGATAAATACGGTGTGAAATACTTTGCTTAGTTTGCAAATCATCTCTTGTCAGAATCGCAAACGGAGTAACTTCGGAACCCGTGCCACAGGTCGTTGGCACCGTAACAACAGGAAGTGCACGCAATGCCATATTCTGATATAATACAGAACTTGCACTGTCACGGTTTTGGATCATCAAAGCGATCGCTTTGGCTGCATCAAGCGGAGAGCCGCCACCGATACCGATCACAAAGTCTGTTCCTTCTCTTCTTCCTATTTCGGCTGCGTCCATCACGCTTGCAATCGTTGGGTTTTCGGTAATCTTATCGTATATGATATAGGCTGTATGATATTTGTCCAGACTGTCTGTTACATCTTTTAAAGCCCCGTTCTTCTTAGAAGAAGAATGGCCTGTTACGATCAACGCTTTCTTACCGGTATGTGCCATTTCTTCGCCATGCTTTCTTACCGCTTCTGCTTCATGATATATTTGGGTTGGCATATAAAATTCCATATTCTTTTCCTCCTTGTAGCTTTCGTGTTCTTCTGCCTTTTATAAAATGAAAGTTTACTTTCTTATCAACTCTTTTATCGTATCATGGATACCTTAATGATTCGATTCCCCTACAGATCTATTTTTATTGTTGCAAAGGCCGCTCTTTTTTTGAATGAATGCTTTGCATCTGTTCTACAAGTGGTTTTCTGATCTTTTTTCGTGTGATCTCTACTAAACCAAGCTTTGTCATATCGATCAACTGTGCCGGTACCGGATCTTTTGAAAGTTCCTTCCTGAAACGATCCAGTAACTCTTCTTTGTATTCCTCCTGATGCAGATCGATAAAATCAACAAGAATCATTCCTGAAAGGTTACGAAGCCTTAATTGTATTGCAATCTCTTTTGCGGCTTCCAAGTTTACCTTTAAGAATGTTTTTTCAACATCTTTCTTTTTTGAAATGGCTTTTCCGGTATTAACATCAATTGAGACTAATGCTTCTGTGGGCTGGATCACCAGATATGCACCGCTTTTTAGCCAGACTCTTTGCTTTAACGCTTTATCTAAGGTTTTAGATAGATCATAGACTGCATCAAACTTTCCATTTTCTTCCTTCCACAAAGACAGATGGAGCTTATCTTCCCATGCATTTTCTTTTAAAAAGTTCTGTATCTGTTCATAGACTTCCAACGAATCGGTAACAACATCCTGAATCTTATCTTCATACAGATCCCGGATACTTCCAAGATAACCGGAAGGAGCCTGATACAGACAACTAAACTTGGTTCTGTGTCTGCCTGTATGGATCAGATCCTGACAGCGTTTCATAAGATGTTGTGTCTCTGCAAGCAATTCTTCATCGTTTGCCTTGCCGCTATTGGTTCGTGCAATGATCCCAAATGTCATATTGTCAATGCAAGGCTCTAAAAGCTCATGCAAATGCTGTCTTACTTCTTTATCTCTGATCTTTCTTGATACGCTTACCCGTTCCCCACCGGCAGATAACACGATATATTTGCCCGAAAAATCCAGCTTTGCCGAAAGTGTTGGCGGCTTTGTCTTTACCGCTTCTTTTTCGACCTGTACAATAATTTCATCGCCGATCAATACTCTGTCATCATTGCGGATAACGGCATCCGTATGGATCGGATGCTTACAGTCATTTAAAGAAAGATATCCCATCTGCCCTTTTTGAAATTCAATAAATGCAGCATTGATATTTTTGACTACATTACGGACTTTTCCAACATAGATATTTCCAAGGACTGCTTTCGGTTCAAGCGAATCTGCCTGTATCTGCCGGATGCGCCCGTCTTCTGCCCATGCACTCAGATACATGTCCTCTTTTTTCGTGATCAAAAGTTGATTTTGCATACAAATCCTCTTTTCTAAACCATATATTATAACATATATCGTTTATTTTGCTTCATATTCGGATAATGGAACCAGATCACACTTTACTTCTGTAGCAAATGTATGAATCTCTCCTTTTTTGCCATTCTGATCTGCATACATCTCAATACGATGAATCTGATAGTCAAGCGGATCAAACTGCTGTCCTTCTTCACGACATAAAGCTTCTAATACAAGCTCCGGTTTGATATTTACAATACTCCCGGCTGTCAGCTCACAATAAAACAATGGATCGTATTCCTCTGTATCAAGCTCGCTTTTTGCATAAGAAACCTTTGTAAATGCTTCGAATTCCTTTTGATCCGTTGTAATACAATAGATATTACTGCGGATATCCACTAATTTTTCCGATCGCTTTGTCTTTTTAACAATCTCTATCTTATCTTTTTTAGCCAGATTTTCAACTGCCTTCTTACAGTACTCTTTGTCTTGTAAGAAATTGTACTTTCCTTTTTTTAAGGCTACTACATAATCACAGGCTGCAAGTACTGCCATAGATGTTTTAGCTTCTTCTTTTAAAATAGTAAACTCTTTGACACAGATCTCGTCATTCATTGCTTCATTGATCTGTTCTACGATTCCTTGTACATCCTGTGTATCATCCAGAACAATATCCAGATATTCTGCATCACTGCTTAATCCGATTCCAAGCGGAGAAGCAAAAGACATCAACTGATGCGGGGAATATCCCTGACTGTAACTGATCGCGATCTTTGCTCTGCGGAATGCTTTCTGAAAAAAACGCATCAGATCCAGATGACCAATAAAGCGCATTGATCCCACTTTTGAAAATTTTATTCTTGCTTTCATCTTTTTAGTCACTCCATTCTGTTTTCTTTCCATGCATATCTGCTTCGTACTTTTTAGGATTCCACACAGACACCGCAGCCAAACTTTGCAGCACCGCATCCGGCACATTTTGCACGACAGTTCGGTGTTACGACTGCTTCTTTCGAACGCTCATATTCACGGTATAAAAATCTCTTTGTCACACCGATATCAATGAAATCCCATGGAAAGATCTCTTCTTTGCCTCGTTCCCTTTTCAGATAAAAGTTCATATCAACATTGTGATCGGCAAATGCTTCTAACCATTTGTCATAATGAAAATATTCTGTCCATGCATCATAAATGCATCCACTCTGATATGCCTGTAAGATCACATCATTCAATTTTCTGTCTCCACGGGCAAATACACCTTCTAACTCGGAAACATCTGCATCGTGACAGTTATATTTGATACTCTTTGCATTAAGCTGTGACTTTACTTTATCTAACAGGAAAAACCTCTTTTCTCTGGCCTCTTCTTTAGATACCATCGGTGACCACTGAAACGGTGTAAATGGCTTTGGTACAAAGATCGATGTACTTGTTACGATCTGCACTTTTCCCTGACGTTCTTCCTTTGGAAGTGTGTAATATTCTCTTGCAATCTTGTCCGATAAAACAGCAATCTGTTCGATATCATCATATTCTTCCCCCGGCAGTCCGAGCATAAAATACAGTTTGACACGGTTCCATCCACCCACAAAGGCATCCATGGCACCTTTTAAGATCACTTCTTCGGTAAGACCTTTATTGATCACATTACGCATGCGCTGTGAACCGGCTTCCGGTGCAAAGGTCAGACTGCTTTTACGAATATCCTGTACTTTTGACATCACATCTAACGCAAATGCATCAATACGAAGTGAAGGCAACGAAATATTCACGCCTTTATCGCGATATTCGTCGATCAGCCAGTATACAAGTTCCGGGAGTTCTTTATAATCACTTGAACTTAATGAACTAAGTGAGATCTCATCGTGTCCGGTTGATTCTAACATCACTTTGGCACGCTGCTTTAAAAAATCAAGACTGCGTGGACGAATCGGACGATATAACATGCCCGCCTGACAGAAACGACAGCCTCGTATACATCCTCTCTGGATTTCTAAGACAACACGGTCCTGTGTTACTTTAATATATGGCACAAGGGGTTTTTCCGGATAATAGGTATCCGACATATCACATTCTACCTGCTTGATCACGGTATCCGGTGCTTCTTTGACCAGTTTATCAAAAGAAGCGATCGTTCCATCCTCGTTATAAGAAGCCTCATAAAATTGTGGTACATAAATTCCCGGAACCTGTGCTGCCATTTTCAAAAATTCGATACGTTCTTTGCCGGAATGTTTCCACTCTTTATAACGATCAAGTAATTCACGATATACCGTCTCCCCTTCACCGATATAAAACATATCAAAAAAATCTGCGATCGGTTCCGGATTATAGGTACATGGACCTCCACCGATTACAAAAGGATCCTCCATTGTACGGTCTTTGGCACACAATGGAATTCCTGACAGATCAAGCACCTGCAAAATATTTGTATAACACATTTCATACTGGATCGTAATTCCAAGAAAGTCAAAATCCTTGATCGGATCCTGGGACTCCAGGGCAAACAGCGGAATGTTCTCCTTACGCATAATTTCATCCAGATCCACCCAGGGAGAATACACACGCTCACACCAGACATCATCCCAGGAATTGAGCATGCCATACAGGATCTGGATTCCCAGGTGGGACATACCGATCTCGTAGACATCCGGGAAGCACATTGCGAAACGGATATCTACTGCATTTTTATCTTTCATTACGGAGTTGACTTCACCGCCGATATAACGGGCAGCTTTGTCAACCTTCATTAAAATTTCATCACTAAGTGCTAATTTTCTCATTCTTTTCCTTTCAACAATTGTTACTTTCTGCCAAAACAGAGATTTTCCTGATGGTGGCATACCGTATCCTTTTTTCTGAATAAACTTGAAAAATAGTATGCATTTTCCAGGCCGTTTTGACTCAAAAAATGGCACATGGTCACTTATGTTTTTATTTTAGCATATGCCGTTAATTATCTTATTATAATACAGGTCATTTCATAAATTCAAGGGAAATCGTTTGCTTTTTCCAAAGTGCTAAAATTTGTCTTTTTTCATTTCGGAATATTCTAAGTAAAAAATTTTTTCATTTTGTCAAAAATTGATAAAAATGGAGGGATAATAGAATGCAAATCATACATATCAGTAATGTAAGAGT
>OGNO01000114.1_pt1 | contig 74880 bp, 59 predicted proteins | sample 1573491 | NCBI WGS metagenome assembly OGNO01 (sample SAMEA2581900, study PRJEB24529) | metagenome | biome: Human gut stool | place: China | collected 2011
CAGAACTGGCCTTGCCCCTATATCAGATGAGAGCGCCCATAATCAGGGCAAAAAACTAAAAATCTTAGAAATTCTTATCAGGCGAAACAGTGCTTCAAAATGCAAAAGAAATAGAAACACAAATTAAAAACTGTGAATATGACGCATTGAAATACTCTTATTTTGCGAGGATGATGATGCAATACGGTGATGTGTTTTGTAAAGGTCTGTGCTGTTTATTTTCCGGTGAAGATGAGCTGGTAGAAGCTTCCCAGTGCTTTTCCTAAGGCAAGGGAAAAGATCAGTATCGGAAGACCGTGTACCAGTTTCAAACGATGGCACAGGATCGGAATTACTTTTAAGGTCTCCGCCAATGCCATGATCAATGCCCCGGTAAAAATCCCCGAAAAGAAACCGATCACCATACCGCCGATATATCCAATGGGCAAGGGCAGCTGAAAGACAGATACTATCGTTCCTGCGATTCCACCATATGCGATCATATTTTCCAAAGAATACAGATACTTAGCAAGTCCCATCCTCCCGGCAAGTCTTGGCAGTATTCCAAGAATTGAAATAAAGGCAAATACGCCTCCTGCCACACCAACGCCTCCTGCCACACCAACAACAGCAACGCAGATATTTGCAAACCATTCCATATGCTTTTCCTCCTGCTATTTTTTTGTTTCGTTTTCGCGGTCAGCATTCTTTATGATCGCTTTATTCATCTCTTCCTCATAGTTTCGCATTTCAATATGGATCGGTGTCGGGTCATTTTTTAGCTTACTTCCTTTAAAATGATTGTAAAACCCCAGAATGCCGACAAAGATCCCAATACTATAGGCAGTTTCCATGATCGCACTATCCTTTTTATGTCCTAAGATCAGACGGTACAGATTATCAAAGACATCTCCCACACTGACATCGGTATTAAATGTCATGATCGTAAATGCAGATCCGAGAAAAACAATCATAGATACCAAGATTAATTTGCACCTTTCCATTACTTTTTGGTCAGCTTTTGGCATTTTATATTCCAGAATAAAATCACTCTCTCCGATCGATTCAATCTGTATTCCCGGACATTCTTTTTGTACCTGTCTGATAATCTTCATCACCGAGAATACGATCTTCTCATTTTTATCCCCTTTGACCGTATACAGGATCATATCACCGATACGCTTTGCAAGACAGTCCTCTTCACAATAGATTTCTGCGACATCCTTTAAATAAATTTTTCGATTCACCACCTGTACTTCCTGCGGCAGTTTCAAGTATACAACGTCCATATCTTTCCTCCATCTTTACGATCTTTCCATTTGAATATCTCTTCGGGTCATTTTGTGCTTCTTTCAAAAAACACATAGCTACTAATGTTAATATTCCAAGCACAACAATAAGACATACCTGTTTCTTTTTCGTGATCTGCATCATTTCTCCTTTCTGGTGCAACCTCTGCGCTCCTTTTAAAATTCAAGCCGCTTGTATTACTTTTGATACGATTTACAAACAAGTATGTCTTTTTTTTATTTTTTTATTCTTTTATTCCTTTTTCATTAGGATAACAGTATGAAATATCTCCCATATGCATGAAAAACTACTGCCTCTTATATGCTTTTACACTAACTACCATTTGTTTTATAATTGTGCTTTTTTTCGCATCTGTGTGAGTATCTTTTTTTCCATCCGGCTGACCTGTACCTGGCTGATCCCTAACTGCTTTGCAACCTGCATCTGTGTCATATCATGAAAATAGCGATATTCGATCAATTTGCGGGATGTTGCATCAAGTTCTTTAAGCAGTTGTTCTAACAGCATATGGTTTAACAATTCTTCTTTTTCGTAATCTGCACTAACTCCGTTTTCTCCGATTGTATTTTGCGAGGAAACATTATTTCCGGCATATCCTAAGCTTGTTGTCTTATCAAAAACAACCTGATCTGCCATCGTAACCGCTCTTCCTTCCGACTCAAAGATCGTCCGGTAGATCGAATCTACTTCCGTATTTGCTTCTAAGGCAAGAACTATCTCCTCACGCGATAATTCTGTTGCTGCGGCTACTTCTTCAAGCGTTGCATTTCTGCCATTCTCCTGACTGATCCTTTCTGCCGTCCTTCGGACTTTATAGCTTTGTTCTTTTAATGTCCTGCTGACTTTGATCATGCCATCATCCCTTAGAAAACGTTTGATTTCCCCTGTTATCATTGGTACTGCATAGGTTGAAAATTTCACTTGAAACTGTACATCAAAGCGGTCAATCGCCTTGATCAGACCGATACATCCAATCTGAAAGATGTCTTCCTGGTCATATCCACGTCCTGCAAATCGTTTGACAATACTCCATACCAGCCCGACATTTTCCTCTACTATCTGATTTCTAGACTGCCTGTCCCCTTTTTGTGCCTTTTGTAAAAGTTCCATTATCTCCATAATGCTGCCTTTACAGGGGTTCTACGCTTTCCTGCTCCTTTCCTATTTCTTTATCCATTTCTACTAATGTGCCCTCTCCGACTTTGGAAGTCACTTTCAAATGATCCATAAATGCATCCATAAATGCAAATCCCATCCCAGAACGTTCCCATTCCGGTTTTGTTGTATATAACGGTTCCATTGCTTTGTCAATATCCTCAATACCTATTCCCCAGTCCTGTACCGAAATATGTATCGTTTTCCCTTTAATCGTACAATGGATCTCGATCTTCCCTTTTTCTTTTCCATATCCATGAATGATACTGTTTGTTACCGCTTCGGATACTGCTGTTTTTACATCGGCTAATTCTTCAAATGTCGGATCAAGCCTTGTCATATAAGCTGCTACAACTGTTCTTGCAAAACTTTCATTTTCAGAAATGTTATTGATTATGAGTTTCATACTGCCTTTCCTCCTTTGGTCAATGCTTCCACTGCATCCTTGGCTGTGTCATATTTCTCAATGATCTTATACAAACCGGACAGCCCGAAAATTCTGTTTACCATTTCTCCTACATGGCTGACTGCGGCTTTTCCTCCCAGAAACATTACTTTTTTATAACGCCCCATGATCAGACCAATGCCGGAACTATCCATAAAATCAACATCTGTAAAATCAAACACAATATGCCTTATATTTCCGGCTTCGATCAGACGATCCGAATAATCCCGTAACAATGTTACCGTATGATGATCCAAATCGTTTGAGATATAGATCACCAGACAATTTTGTATAACTTCATAATGTACCATTTTGCTATTTTTCTGCATTTTCATACTGCCTCCTGTTCTTTTTAACGTACAACTGTTTTCTATTCCATAAAAAAGCGCAAAGCCAGCGCTTTGCACTCCAAGAATTGCTAAAGCAATTCTTGTTGATGTACCGCTACTGTACGAGCATTTTCCTATTCCATAAAAAAGCGAAAAAAACTGTCAGAGTTTACATATTCTGTATCCTCTGACAGTTTCCTATCATTGTCTCTTTTGTATCTGTTATTGCTAACCTGATCTTTTCTTTTTTCTATGCCATACTGCCTAGTCTGTCCTTTTTCTTTTACTCTCCTAATTCACGTAACCGTCTTTTTGCTTCGCCGGCTCGTGCGGAAGTAGAATAATCATTAATAATCTTATTGTAATATTCTTTTGCTTTATCCTCATCTGATTTTTGCTGGTAACAGCGTCCTAAGAAATACATTGCATCCACATTGGTATCATCATACTCTAATGCCTGCGTTAAGATTTCAATAGCTTTATCATAATCTTTCTTGCCTACATATTCCCCCTGTCCATTATAAGCATTACGTCCCTGTTCAAAAAGTTTTGTGGATGCCTGCTTATATGTGTCGTCCTTCATCGTGTTATACAACTTCTTAAGGGATGCGTTCTCAACACTGTCTACATTGACTTTCTTGAGGCTCTGCGCTGTTTTCAGATAGTCTTTCTTATCATAGAAATAGCGAATTGCCAAAGCTAACGCTTCATAAGAATCCTTTAAGTTTGTTCCGGAGTCTCCGCCTTTTAGCTCGTCATTCTCTTTCTTTAATGTCTCTAACTCTTTTTCCAGCTGTTTCTTTTCATTCTTTAAAGTAGAAACATTACTGCTGTTTGTTGCTTTTTCTTCGCTGTATTTGTTGAATTCCGAATTTGCCTGATTCGTCTTCTTTGCCTGAATATGCGGTATGATCAGAAATCCCATTAAAGCGATACCTATCACGACACCAACGATCACATTAATAAACGGAAGTACGGAAGGCTTTTCTTCTTTATATGGTGTGATCGTCTTATATGCATCTACGTCTACCCTTGGAAGCGTCTTTCTCGGCTCCGGTTTCTCTTCTGCTTTCTTGACAATCGGCTCACCTTTCAAATGAACATCGGAAAGTTCCTCCAGGTAACGGATCGTTGTAGTATTCGTCACATCCACCTTTTGAATAGCGGTCAAAAGACGTTTTGCCCGAATACGCTGATCTTTCTTTCCACTCATCATATACAAAAGAGCCAGCAGCTGATGTGCACGCACGAACTTAGGATTCAGGCTGACAACCTTCTTTAACTGAATGATCGCCATATCACCGTCTCCATGCTGTGCGGAATATAATGCAGAATTATACTTTTTGATCGTCTGGTTATACGAGTCCAACTTGTTTGGTGTTGACTGTATAGCATTCATATATTGATCGGCATCATTATTCTTTTCCTGAAAATTCTTGCTGATCACCCACTCACTTAAAGCAGATACGATCTCTCCTTCTTCAAAATAGATCAAACCAAGCAGGTTTCTCGCATTTGTATTCAGTTTGTTAAACTCCAGGCTCTGTTTTAAGGATCGGATCGCACCGGATAAATCTCTTACCTTTGCCTGTTCTAATCCTTTGTTATAATAAATATTAGATAAACTGATAACTTTGCGGTAGGTTTTTAAATCCTGTCCGCAATTATCACATCGGTCTTTCATAAATGCTACTTTTGCATTACATCTTGGACAGTTCATGATTCCTCCACCCACTCTACTGATTTATTTTTCTCTTTTTTCTTTGCTTCTGACAAAATGCTCTGAACCAGGTCCGTTACATCTGTCGTACTGTTTCCATAAATGGCATCCTCTGCCTGTTCAATATCCAAACTTGGCTGAAATTTTGCTAATTCTGCCTCAAAATCCATCTTACTCTACCTCCATAAAATCCTCAACTGTTTTTAACCGCAATGTTCGACATGCGGCATCTCTATCTTAGAAATTAACTGATCTCGATCACATTTCCTTTCACAGTGATCACTGCATCATACGCCTCATCGGAAATAACCGCTTTTACACCATTCATCATAATGCTGGTTCCCGGATATAACGCTTTTTGCACTTTGATCTTTGCCTGCGAACATCTCGCAATCTGATCCATGATCTTCTTATTCTTTTTAAGATTTTCTGTCAATTGTGTTTCTTTTTCTATTTTTCCACGTAAAAGCTTTCTTTTTTGCATCTCTAACTGCCGGTTCTCACCTGCCTGTAATGCTTCATCAACTTTTTTCATAACTGCATTGATCTTATCATATTCCTTTTTCAGATCTTTTTGATCTTTTTCATTTGCTAACAAAGTTGCATACAGATCAACATCACTTCCGACCTGCAAAATGGTTTTTACTTCTGACATATTGCCAATGATCGTTGCCGTAACCTGACGCTGCGTTCTTATGCATCCGCCAATGATAATACCAAATTTGCCGGATACGACAATATCCTGCACTGCCGTTATATCACTATTCATGATCGCATTCGCATGTACATCCATGCCGGATTCGATCGTCACTCTTTCAAAAAACTTTCCCGATACAGAGCCCCCGGCAATAATCTTTCCTTTGCCATTTCCCTGCATACCGTTTTTCATAACAACAGATCCGCCTGCATAGATCTGGCAGGCTTCCACATAACCGTCAACAATGACATCTCCTTTTGCTGAGGCAACAACAACACCTGTCAGCACATTACCGCGAATATGGATATTTCCTGAAAAGTTAATATCTCCGGTAGCAAGTGACACATCACCATCAATCAGCAGCTCATTTTCTACAAGCAGTCTTTCATCTTTGTAAGTCACCCTTCCCTGTGTCTTAGCAAAGTATTCGTTGCCCTCTGCATAAAATCCTTTTCCCTTTAAACGGGCAAGATCTTTTCCTTTTTTGGCAACAATGACCTCATTAGAAAAACTAAGACCATCTTCACCCTGAACTGCCGGATGGTAAATGGCAATCTTTTCTCCTTCGTCTACAAAAGGAACATTACCATATTCCGAATAGTCAACCGATCCATCCTTTAAAATCTTTGGTTTCGTTGATACATCTGTGTCAAAAAGGAATTCAAACCAGCCGTCTTTTCCATCCACAGGCTTTTTACTTTGTGCAACTTTATATCTTTTTGTGGCATCTTTTTCCGCAAGCATTTTATCAATCTCAGCATAATCAATACCTGTTGTAACACCGATATCTTTTAGATATTTCAATACTTTTTCTTTTGAAAATGACATGGTAGGATTTTTTATTGTGACATAAACTTCCGTGTTGTCGTCTGAAAACACAAGTTCAATTCCATTTACTATGCTTTGTGTCTGTATTGTATTCATATGCCTCACCCCTTCCATATCATAAGCATCAACACATCCAAAAAAAGCCCCTCTAAGAAACGACCATAAACCTCTCGCCACTATATCATCATTATATATAAGATTCTTCTATAATGCAAGGACAACAGCAAACTGTACTATTTTTGTACTCTTTCTGCTAAAAAATTGACATAATTTCTTTTTACACTCCAAATATCCTCTGGAAAGCAGGTACTTGATTGAAAAGCCGTTTTGCCAAAACAAACCATTGAAAAATGTACTTTTCCTATCTGATTCCTAAAAGATATCGTATCTGCTTTCTATGATCTTTCAAAAATAATTGTATTTCTATTCTTTTCAATAGAAATAACGCATCTGTGTCAAAGCACACAATGTACAGATCGTCTACCAATAATGTGTGCAGAAATGAGGATTACATATGAAATATCAGACAAAAACACTTGCCTGGCTTTTAGCCGGCACACTTTTTCTTTCTGCTGCCGGAAGTTCTTCCGTACCAAATGTAAAAGCAGCAGATATTACACCGGCTACCGGTGCTAATATTGTTTTGAAAGCATCACCGGCAACATTACCGGCAATTGCGGCAACCACTCCGGCGATCAGTGCATCTCCGTCTGTTTCGCCATCAGCAACACCCGGTACATCATCCAGCTCTATACCTAGTGCATCTCCAAGCATTACTCCGAGTGCAACACCTAGTGCAAGTCCTTTACTGACCACTCCGACTACTCCGGTTGTCAGTGCGATCCGTGGCGGTTCAAAACGTGTAAAATTATATTGGAACAAGATTAACGGCGTATCCGGATATAACATTTATTACAGCACTTCTCCAAACGGAACCTATACCTTAGCAAAGAAGATTTCTGGAAACAGTACTGTAAAATATGTAAAAACAGGACTGAACCAGAAACAGACATATTATTTTAAAATGACATCTTATGTAACAAATAACGGATATACAACAGAAAGTGCATTTACAAAAGTTTTATCCGCAAAAACCGTATCCGTATCTTCTACTTCAAAAGGTGCAAAAAAATATGCTAATAAGACAAAATTCAAAAAATCTGCTGCTTATAAAAAATACAAAGCATTGTCTTCTTATATGACTTATTCAAAATCTTTTGCGATCCCCGGATTAAAAAATACGAACGTCGCAGGTTTTGCTTCTAAGACAATGATTCCAAAAGCAATCTGCCAGGCAGGTGGATATATGTTAGTATCTGCATACGATTCTACCAAAAAAGATGAATCGGTCATCTATATTCTGAATCGAGCTTCACATTCTTATATCACAACATTAGTTCTTCCAAATAAAGCGAATGTAAGCTGCATGGCATATGATGGTAAGAATATCTGGATCTCAAAAGGAGACAAAGTCGCATACTTCCCATTCTCTGCCATCACAAAAGCAGTTACAAGCGGTGGCAGCTATTCTACATTAAACGCTTATACGCGCTACTTTGCGGTTCAGACAAAAGTCAATATCATGACATATTATAATAATACACTCTGGATCGGTGCGACAAACAATACAGCTTCAAGCAAAATGTATGGTTACAGCATTGTTACCCAGAACAACTTATGTTATCTGACAAGCAAATATACCATGGCAATCCCATCCCGTACAACCGGTGTGGCTTTTGACAAAAACGGCTATATGTATATGACTGTCAGCTACGCAACAAACTCTTCAAAGACTAACTACATTTCTAAACTGTATAAATTCAAACCGGATCTGAATGCACCAAATAAATCCAATCAGATCCTAAAGGGAAGCAAGTTAAAAACTTTAACCCTTCCGCCAAAAGCAGAAAATGTATGTGTCTATGGAAGTTACTTATATACAATCTATTCAGGAAGCATGTATTCTTCTTGCAAATATCCGGTAGACCGTGTTGTGGCAACAAAGCTTTCTTCTTTATAGAAATGATCACAAAGCAGAGTTTTTCCGATAGAAATTTTTTAATCATTCCGTAAAATAGAAATCAAAACAGACAGATCCTATCATTAAATCGATAAGACCTGTCTGTTTTCTTTTTATACGTTCTGCCATTCCACATCAGAACAATAAACTTTGTTGCTCTACCTGAATCCTTGATGCGATCATTGTGCTTGGTTCTGCTCCACGCATATGATCCCCTTTCAGATATTGCATGCTTTTCCCAAAATTGGCTGTTACCAGATTCAATACATAAATATTATCAAAACAGCTGTAGATCGAATCACCGCCAAGACCGGACAAGCAGATCAATTGCGTATTGGTTTTCTTTGCCATATCCATCAAAGGTTTTAACAGATGTTTGGCATTCGTCTGTGCAAACGGATTATCCATAACTAACACCTTTCCTTCATTGCGGTTTGCAAAAAGGTCGGTATCATCCCATCGCATATACTGTAACAGACTGCTTAAAATGATAAATGCCGACAGGAAACCTTCTCCACCCGAATTTTTCGCAACATCAGACCAGCTGATCTGGTATTCTTTCTGCTCTTCAATCTTGTAAAGGAGAATCTCAACATTTCCGGTACCAACGACCGTATCATACAGATTGTTTGTGTTGATATAAACTCCTGTCATTTCTTCTAAGTTTTCGTTTTTGTCTAATAACGCAAGTCCTTTTTGTGTTACGATAGTCATCAGATCCTCGAGATTGATCCGATAAGCTTCTTCATTCTGTTTCCAATCCGGCAAATGGATCTTTAACATTTTGATTTCTTTGCCATGAATCGTGATCGTTGAATTACGATCGATCTTTCCAAGGTTTTGATGAATATTTTTTACATATTCCAATAAAAGTCCTGCTAAATGTTCGCGTTCTTTCTGAATCATTGCAATATCGATCTTTAACTTTTCCGACAGGCTTTCATAAGACTCTATGATCATTTCAAGCTGTCGCAAGAAAGCAGATGCATCCAAAGTCAGACTACTCAATGCATGCAATGGTTTTGCAAAAAAATCATCCATGAATTCTTTGGTACAAAGCAGAAGATGAAGCTGCTTTGTAATCTGATCACGTGATTCCTGCTCCTTTTTCATACTCTGCATATACTCTTTCCACAATGCACTTCGAAAATCTTCTGTCTGTCTGATTTCCATGGTCAGAAAATCTTCTTTGAAGGTGCATTCCTGACGCATCTTTTTTTCTTTAAAATCAGCAAGGGATTGTATACTGTTTTCGTAAGAAAGCCTTCTTCTTTGCAATTCCTCTTTCTTCCGGTCTAGCAGGATATATTCCTGCCGGTTTTCTTCTTTTCTCTGTTCAAAATTACTGCTTCCTACCTTTTCTTTCGGCAATGGTTCTGTCTGATTACATTTCAGATGAAGTTTCTCTTTCAAATCACTGATACGTGACTTTGCAACCGCAATCTGTGCAACTTCTGTCTGTAAATTTTGTACTAATACATTTTCTTTCTTAGAAAGCTCTTCCTGCTTTGCCTCCATCTTTTTTACAAAAGAAGGATGATAGTTTTCCTGTACTTCTTCCTTTGTCAGATGATGTTTCTTTAAAAGCTTCTCTAATGCTTTACTATGTCTTTCCAAACGAATCTTTGCCTTTGCAAGCTGTTCTTCTAACATTGCTTTTTCCTGATGTGAATCCATTCCTAATGCTTCAAAACCGGCTTTGCATTCTGCTAATACATCCTCTGAAAGAAGTGTGACTTCTTCTGTCTCTTTATCATTTTGATAAGAAGAATATTTCTCTTTTTCTTTCTGCAATTTTTCAAGCGTAAGCTCCTGTAAAAAAATCGCCTGCTCTTCTTCTTTGCATTGCTCCCGTAAAGAAAGCAGTTCTTTTTGCTGCTCGCTGTTTTGCTGTGATGACAGATTCAGACGTTCTGACAAAGTATCTTTTTTCTCTCGCTGCTTTTGATAACTTTTATAGGCAGCAAGCCATTCTTGTAATGCCTCTTCCTGTTGCATCGCTAATTGCAATTCTTTTTGTGTTTCTAACAGTTCTTCCTGCTTTGCTTTTTGTTCTTCAAAAAGAGTATTGCTCTTCTTATTCAATAAATGCTCTTCTCCCTGTAAAGCCTCTTCTTTCTTTTTTAATTGCTGCCACTCTTTTTGCACCCGTTTTAAGCTGTCTGCCTCTAATGTCTGTTTGCCGATCATATCTTTTTGTGCAAGATATTTTTCATATTCTTCATTGCGGATCGTCCACTTTTCCTGTATTTTTTTGATCCTTTTGTCATAACTTTTTTCTTTTTCTTCTCTCTCTTCTTTGGTAAGGATGACATCTTCAAAAAAGGTATAAAAATGAATAGAATCTATCGTAGTCAGCCCTTTTTGTGTAGAGAAACGATACTGTTCTAACTTCTCCCACTCCACGATCGGCAGCGGAAAGGCAAGCATTCTTTTTTCTCCTGCCAAAGCAAGCTTTTGTACTTCTTCTTTCTTCATCAAAAGTGCATAAGGCAGAAAAGGATTTTGTGCAAATAATTCTTTTTTCTTTTTACTGTCCGAAATGTTTTGTTCGATCCATTGTGCTGCATAAACAACCGGGATCTCCTGTTGTTCTAAAAAAGAAACAAATTCCTGTGAAAGCGTTGTTGTCACACCTGTTTTCAAGTTTTCTTTTCCCTGTAACAAGACTTCCTTTTCACGTTCTAAGTTTCTTTTGACAGCAGCTGTTTTATCAATCTTTTTTTGAATTTCATCTAACAAAAGACCGGTATCGTAAAAAGCAGATTCCGATAATTCTAAATGTTGCAAAATATCTGCCCGGCTTTGATATTCCTGCTCGATATCTTCTCTTTTTGCAGCCGCTCTTTCTATCTGCTTAAAAAGATCTAACTGTCTGCTGCGCAGATCTTCTAACGCACGGCTTGTATGATAAAATGCTTCTTCAGTCTGGTTCTTTTGTTGCAATACAAGTAAGCGTTTTTGCTTCTTATCCTGCTTTTTTTGTGCAATTTCTTCCTGCATCTGACGAACTGCCTGCTCTGAATATTCTCCTAAGATATTTCGAACCAAAGCTTTATCATATTGCTTTGCAAATTGCTCTTCTGCTGTATCAAAAGACCGGATCGCTTCGTTGCATTTTGCGATTTCAAGCTGTATGCTTTGTTGTTCTTTCTTGGCTTCCTCTGTCATATGAGTAAGCTCTTTTTCTTTTTCTACATCCGTAGAATATTCCTTTTTCTGCTGTTCTAACTCTGTTTCTTTTTTCTGTGCCAATGCAAGATATTGCGCAGCCAGAATGGCACCCAGACGCTCTCTTTCGGCATCTTTTTGTGTCCTGTCTTTGTTTGAAAATTCCAAATGACTCGAAAATGTTTTGATATCTTCTCTGGCATCTTTTTGTTCTTTGAACAGCTCATAGGCATCGAATATTGCTTTTTCTTTTTGTACTTTTCTTTGCTCTGTAAAAAGCTGCTCCTGCTCTTTTTGCAATGCTTCTTTTTGTCTTTCATGGTCCAAAAGAAGGTCCTGCTGTCGATAGATATCATATGAGATCTGCTCATACAATACCTGTGTCGAACGTTCTTTCAGAGCATCCATCTGTGAGAAAGTCTGCTTTTCCTGTTCCTGTACTTTCTGACAAAGACAGACTAATTCCCGGTAAAATGCAGTCAGTCTGTCCTCTTTGTCATAACGGCTTTTTGTCATCGAAAGATATTCTTTTGCATCCTGCTGTAAGGCAGATGCCTCTTTTTGAAACGAAGATACATTTTCTAAACGTTCAATCTTTGTCTGGTTTTCACGGTATTGACGAATATATTTCATCATCAAAGTCTGAAATTCCCGCACGCGGTTAGTCTCTTTGTTTAATTTATTTTCAATCGCATCTAAGAACCACTTTTCCACCAATCCTTTTTCTTCCTTACAATCGGCAAAAAGTTCGGAAAGACCTGATTCTTTGAGATTAATCTTCTTAATGATCCCTTCCCACTCTTTATAATGAATTCCATATTGATGAAGCTGATCAAAGTATTGTCTTGCGCGTGCCGGCTGGCTCATATCATAGACAAAAAACTCTGTTGGAAATTCTTTCTTATAATTTTCAAAAAGCTTCTTACATTGCACAAAACCTTTTAACGTCATATGATCTTCTTTTTTGTCAATGACCGGGAAATGATACAGATCACGCTCACAATTTTCCCTGTAATAGCTGATAAACTGGATGATCTCTAATTTCTCCGGATTTTGTAATTCCGACACATTTTGGTTCTTTCGGACCATCATGCCGGTCAGGACATAGCCTTCTTTTGCATCCAGTTCCCATTCTACGAGAATGAATGTCGGTTTATTAGTCTGAAAGTAACTTTCAAACGGACGATCTTTTGTATCACGATATCTTTTATGTACAAAAGGAGCTGTCATCATCTGTACCAGAACCGTTTTCCCGCCACCATTACGTAAAGATAACAACGTATTTTCTCCATTCATCCGAAATGTCTCATCGGCAATCCGGATCGAATCATTGTTATAATTCAGATTGATCAGACGAATTGCATTAATCTTACTCATTGTCATCCTCCTTCCATACCGCAAGCACTTTTTGTACCCGGTCATAATGGTTCTGGTTCAAAAGATTCCAGTCCATAAAACGGTCTAACTTTTTCGTTGTCATGATCATTTCATCACGTTCTACATAATGGATCAGTCCCTGCTTTTGTAAAAATTGCAGAACATGATAAACAAAGCCTTCTTTTGTGGTACGTGCTTTAGAACCATGCTCATCACTTCGTAATGCGCTATAAGCTTCTAACATATTAATGAAAGCAAGTCCTGTCTTTTCTTCTTCCTCCGGTTCCATATTTTCTCCGGCTTCGACTAAATAATCCGACACAAGATTCAAAAGTTCTCCGACTTTCATATATTCTCTTGATTTACTGCTGCTTCCCTGACCATCATAAAATTCCGTCAACAGCACTAAGATCACAAATTGAGACAGGTAATAATCTTTGTCTGTTGCATTCGAACGACAAAGCTGTGCTTTTAATTCCTGTTTTGTAAATCCTAAATATTCATTTTCTTCTTTAGGGATCAGATAGATCACATCTCCATAACGTTCCACCTGACTTTCGGCTGCCGTCGCCTGACTTTTTACAAGATTCATCACATGATTATTTTGTGTATAGACACGAAAAAGTTCTTTCTCATTTTCTTCTTTGATCTCATGCTCTTTTAACAACAGATAAAAGATTTCCTGACTCTGCTGTATCTCTTCCATTTCATATGCCATAAAATTTTTGCATTCCTTTCTCAAGTTGTAAACGGTAAATCACAAATACAAAGTTTTTTCTCATTCCATTTTCCGTTCATTCAGGTTGCGATATTGCTTTACACAAAACATTTTTTAATGCCTGTTAAAGTTATGCTATCGTAATACTTACATTCGAGCAGCGTATCGTAGTAAGAGCATTCTCCCGATCCGGTACATTTTCAAAAATAACTGTTTCCTGTGGTTCCATTCTTTCGACTATAATGTCTGTAGCACTCCAGCCCTGTTCTTTTATAATCTCATAAATCATTTCCTGTAAATGAAATTGCAAAGAATTGTCATCAAAACTTTCCTTTTTCTCCTGCTGTAGTGCAACAAGGTCGATTTCTTTGTTTCGGATCAGTTCTACCATGATTTCTTTAAAAATGCCGACCTCACAAACAATCTTTTTCTGAATAGCAGCTTCCCGACCGGCAATCTCTTTTAAGGTAATTGTCTTTTTTATATATGCAAGTTCCAGCATCATTTGCAGGCTTTCTTTATACTTTTGCAGACGTTTTCTTGCTTTTCGTTCTTTCTCGGCTTCAAACTCTTTTGCATCGAATTCGATCAATTCCTGTGTCTCTTCTTCCTTTTCTTTTCGGATCACTTTTTGCGGTTCGAGACAGCGGTTTAAGTTATATATCTTCTTAGGATCCTGCATAAAAAGCGGACGAAGAAAATATTCGAGATTGGTAAGCCTTCCCGGATGCTCGATCACTTTGTCAAAAAGTTCTTTGCGCAGAGAAAAACGTTTGATCATAGCCATCTGTGACAACTGTTCTAATTCCCTGGTATATAATTCTTTTAAGTCAAAATGCATTCCGAGGATCTTTTGGTGTTTTGCCAATGCATCTTGCAAATATCGTTCGATCTTTTGTAGATCGGAAAGCTTTTTGGCATCTTCTTTTCCTAATACTTTTACATTGATATTTGCCTGTTCTAACTCCAGTGTGCGCTTGCGAACCAGCTTTGCAAATCCTTCAAATTCATCCTGTGTATGTTCGATCGTTTCCAAGTTTTCTTCCAATAATTTCTGATATTCCGCTACCGAATATTCCAAGGCGTTGCGTCGTATCCTGTTTAATGCTTCCTCGTTCTTTTGAAGGCGGATCTGTAACAGATTAAAGATATGTTTGATCTCCTCTAATGCCCGGTCATAAGTAGAACGTTCCAGATGCATCCGAAAGATCATCTCATGCACACTAAGCTTCATATTTCCTTCCATTTCTAATGTAGAAAGGATTAAGTTATACCCCTGATCGGTCAGCTTATATGAGGTTCTTTTGGTCTGATCTTCCAGATAAACAACTCTGTTTTCGATATAACTGATATACGTATCGATATACTCTTTTTTCTCAAAATCAAAACACGGAAAATACATTGCCCGGCCTTCATCCGATAAGACAACGTTTACAATAAAATCTGCCAATGCATTGCTTTGTTCAAAAGAATACCGCTTTCTGAAAAAATGATTGCATATATCATCCAGATAAGCGGCAATATCATCTATTGTACAGATTTCTTCTTCTAACGACTGCTCCATCATATAGAGTAATACAGAAAAAATGATATTAAGCTGTTCTTCCACAGACTCAATATCAAATGTTTTCCATGTTGTTTTCTGCCAACTGTTTTTCATAAGCATCGCATACATTCCGACGCTGTTCATTCTTTTGGCAAATTGCTGCAAAAAATCATATTCCATTTCTCTTTTTCTTCTCCTGTAGGATCAATACATACCAATAAGAAGGAAAAGCATAAACACTCTATGATCTCCTTTTCTCTGGCGGTATATTTTATGTTTTCTAAGCAGACGGATTCGTTTCATAAAATGCTTTCGTGCCTGTACCATTTCTCTGGCCAGCGCCAAATGCTCTGTCACACGAGCCGTTTGTCCTTCTTTTATCGTGTCGAAACTGTCTGTATCAAAGATACGCAAAAATTCTGTAACCTGACGGCTTGCATTATGCTTTTTCTTCTGAAAAAGACGCAGTCTGTCCCAGAATTCATGCAACAAACTGACATTGTTACCCACAGCATTATCTCCATGCTGACGGTATTTGATATGTGGTGTCTCATCATAAACGACACTGCCATAGCAGGTTGCGATCAGATACAGCCACCAGTCATGCATAAAGGTATACTCCGGCAATTCTTTTATAGCCATCTGACGCAGTGTCCGATTAAAGACAGCTGTACAGCCGGTTACAATATTTTCGATCAATGCATTGCCAAACCCTGTACGCATCACAGGCCGCTTGATCCGGGAGTCCAGTTCTTCTAATTTCTCATTGACCGGCATTGGTTTACAGCAATACAGATAAGGTCTGCCGTCTTCTTTTTGCTCTAACTTCTGAATACTGCTGATACCGGAAGATATCTTGTCAGGCATCCAGAAATCATCCTGATCGGCGAACGCATAATAAGATACCGTATCGTCTGCTTTTTGCAACAATTCAAAAAAGCTTTGTATCACACCTTTATTTTCGCCCTGATACCATTCTATCTGTGTAGAATACTTCTTGGCATACTCTTCTAATATCTTTTGCGTTCCGTCTTTTGAACCATCATCACGAACAAGCAATGTGCATTCGATCCCTTTGTCTTTGCAATCCTGCTCTAAGATCGAATCAAGCTGTTCCTTTAAATATCTTTCCCCATTATACGTTGACATTAATATCTGTATCTTATCCAATGCTTTTTCCATCCTCTGCTTTATTAAAAGTTATTTCCGTTCCAGCCCCAGTTGGCTACTTCTTCATATTTAACATAAATACGGTCTGCCGGAATTTGTAATTCTTCTTCAAAAATCTTACAAATCGCACCTGTCATCTGATCATAGACATCTGCACTTGCCGAGCCAAAGATCTTGACTTCTACAAAAGCGGTTTCCTTGTCCTGATTTCCTTTAAAATACAGATCATATCCATCTTCAAAACCGACCATCAGCCAGCTTTCCGATTTGCCGGGAATGATCGCGATTGCTTCTCCTAAACGGCTTTTTACTCTTTCTTTTGTTTCCGGTGACATCTTTACGGTTACTTTTGAATTAATAAATGGCATATTATAGTCCTCCTTTTTCTATATACTCTTGAAATCTTCTCGAAACAAATCCTTTCGACTGAATTTTCGACAGACTGCTTCCATTTTTGTATATCAAAAATCCTTCTCAAAATTTTTTCATTGAAACGATTCTAAAAATATATTTTTTTAGAATTAACATCCTGTTATACTTTTTACATTCTCTGTCTTTTGTATATCCATATTGTGCTATACTTTTTACCTTTTAAACTTCTTCATAATGTGGTTGCATTCTTTCTGCAAGACTGCCATCACCATATGGTAATGTATCCATCACTTCTTCGATCGTATTACTTTCTTCTAAGCATTGCATGGTCTCTTCATGCGGTGCGACAAAGATTCCGTTGACAAAATATTCGCCTCTCTTTTCATCAGGCAAAAAAGCAAGCTTAGGCTCTCCTTCTGCTTCAAACTGTGCATCAACACCATCTTTGTTGCCACGGGCATCGACAAAGATCCATTCCATATCCAGATAGATCGCATTGAACGCATGCAAACAATACGCATTCTCTCTTCTTGAAAAATGAAGATATTCAAAGCAGATTCCACATGGGATTCCTATACTTCGAAGCATTGCTGCCAACAGATTGGCTTTTGCATGACAGATACCTGTTTTTTCTTTTAAGACCTCTGACGCTTTTACGGTAACAACGTCTGCTCCGATATCAAACGAATGAGAAATCTCATCCCTGACAAATGTAAAAACAGCTTTTGCCGCATCTTTTTGCCATTGCTGAAAACCGGTCTCTACATGCTCCCAGTATTTCTCGCATTCTTTTTTCGTCTTTGGCATTATATCGGCATGTTCTTTTTCCCATTCTTTACGCAGATTGGCAAGCTCTTTTTCTGTCATCATGACCATTTGGGCATATCGTTCCTGAAAAAGTGAGATTCCATCCAGATATTCGCTGTAATTCTTTTGTAATGCTTCATCAATAGGAGCGATCACTTCTTTTGTCTTTTCTATGATCGCAGGATCTGAATGATCGATATGGATCGTTTCCATCAGATAATTTTTGATCTGATCAGTCTCTGGCTTCATCTCCTCTAAAAATTCAATCGATGCATTGGATATCTTTCTTCTGATAAAACTACCAATACAAAAGCCTACAAGCAATCCCAAAAAGAGATAGCTGATAAATTTACCCAGATTATTAAAATCTGCCCAGAATGCATATAGCATACCGATACTCATACCGATATTCATACCAAGTATCGCATGGCTTCCACTCTTGATACTGTGTACACCGGACACTGTTTGCTGTGGCATACCTTTTCCCCTTTCCGCTTACTTCTTCTATTCTTCTAATTATACTAAATCGGATTTTCCTTTGCAATCCAAAGAGAAGAAAAACTGCCACTTTACCGTTTCATGCAAAGCAGCAGTCTTTTAACGTCATCATCACTCGGATGGATTATTTCTTTTTGGTGTTCTCTTCTTCTGTTACTTCGATCGGACGGATTCTCTTTGTACGGATCTCTTCACAGATATCGTTGATAAATACAGAAAGAGCTTTCTGGCCTTCGTCACCGGCAAAACGGCTTCTGACAGAAACTTTGCCTTCTTCTTCCTCTTTTGCACCTACTACAAGCATATAAGGAAGTTTATCCAGACGTGCCTCACGGATCTTATAGCCGATCTTTTCAGAACGGTTATCCATTGTTGCATCAATACCGTTTTTCTTTAATTCATCCAATACTTTCTGACCATATTCTGCATATTTTTCAGAAATAGGAAGGACACGTACCTGTTCGGGACATAACCATGTAGGGAACTTTCCGGCATATTTTTCGATCAGCCATGCAAGGGTACGCTCATAACAGCCGATGGATGTTCTATGAATGATATAAGGACGTTTCTTATCACCATTCTGGTCAATGTAATACATATCAAAACGCTCTGCAAGGAACATATCAAGCTGGATCGTGATCATTGTATCTTCTTTACCATATACGTTCTTTGCCTGAATATCGAGCTTAGGACCGTAGAAAGCTGCTTCTCCGGCTTCTTCTGTATATTCCAGACCGATCTCATCTAAAATCTCACGCATTGCACCTTCGACACGATCCCATTCCTCGGCACCGCCAAGATATTTATCCGGACTTTCAGGATCCCATTTTGACATACGGTATGTTACATCTTCTTCTAATCCTAATGTCTCTAAGCAATATTTTGCAAGTTTAACACAGTTTTTAAATTCTTCGTCAATCTGTTCCGGCATACAGATCAGATGACCTTCTGAAATCGTAAACTGACGAACACGGGTCAGACCATGCATTTCACCGGAATCTTCATTACGGAATAGCGTAGATGTCTCACCCATACGATATGGAAGATCACGATATGATTTCTGGCTGGCTTTATATACATAATACTGGAACGGACATGTCATAGGACGAAGAGCAAAGATATCTTTTCCTGATACGCTGTTTCCGTTTTCATCTTCATCGTCTTCACCAAGAATGAACATACCGTCTTTGTAATGTCCCCAGTGATCTGAGATCTTGTACAGATCTGATTTTGCCATCAAAGGTGTTTTGGTACGGACATAGCCCCATTCGTTATCCTCTAAATCTTCAATCCAGCGTTGCATTTTCTGAATGATCTTCACACCCTTTGGCATGATCAAAGGAAGTCCCTGACCAATTACATCCACTGTTGTGAAAAGCTCCATCTCACGACCGAGTTTGTTATGATCTCTCTTTTTGATCTCTTCTAAATGTTCTAAGTAAGCATCCAGATCTGCTTTTTTATTAAATGCAGTACCATAGATTCGTGTCAGCATCTTGTTCTTTTCATCACCTCTCCAGTATGCACCGGAAGAAGATGTCAGCTTAAATGCTTTGATCGTCTTAGTTGACATCAGATGTGGTCCCGCACAGAACTCAATAAAATCGCCCTGCTGGTAGAATGTCAATGTGTCAGTATCAGGATGTTCTTTGATCATTTCTACTTTATATGGTTCATCACGCTTTGTCATTAATTCGATCGCTTCTTCTTTGGATAACTCGAAACGCTCTAATTTATCGCCTTTCTTGATGATCTTTTTCATCTCTTTTTCGATCGCATCCAAAGCAGCACGATCTAAGCTTTCCATATCAAAATCATAATAGTAACCATTGTCGATCGCAGGTCCGATCGTAAGCTTTGCATCAGGATATAAATTCTTAACCGCCTGGGCAAGCACATGAGCACAGGTATGGCGATATGCTTTCTTTCCTTCCTCAGAATCAAATGTCAAAATGTTTAAGGTACAGTCTTTATCAATAATAGTTCGTAAGTCAACTACATTGCCATCTACTTCTGCCACACAGGCAACTCTTGCAAGTCCTTCACTAATGTCTTTTGCTATGTCAATCGCTGCCATAGCCTGATCATACTCTTTAAAAGAGCCATCTTTTAACGTAATCTTCATCTTTTTTTCCTCCATTTCTGTTAAGACAAAATGTAACGTCAATATTTTACGTTTTCAGAATTGCTATAACAATTCCTACTGATGCACCACCACTATACGAGCATTTTCCCATTCCATGAAAAAAGTCCCTTCTGACAAAACTTGCCAGAAGGGACGAATACTCTTCGCGGTTCCACCCTTATTCGATGAAAACAGCTTTTTTCTGCATCATCGCAACTTCACAGACGATAACGGTGTCTTCCGGGCTGGATTGGAGCCACTCCGAGGTAGTCTTCAATTATTTTGTGCTAAGATGCTCACAGCAAGCCATGTTCTGACTGCATCTCTCTCTAAAGCCACGCATATAATCTACTCTTCTCATCAACGCATTGTAGTTATCTTATAGCAGATATTTTTCTTTGTCAAGCGTTTTCTCAACGATTATACAAACGGCACATTTTCTTTAAAAAACGTATATGATCCGCCGTAAACTGATTTGGTAACATTCTCCATTTCCAGTTGGTACCAACCGTTGACGGGCAGTTCATCCTTGCACTGTTGTCTAATGCTAGGATATCCTGCATCTGGAAAACTGCCGTTTTTGCAATACTGGCATAACCGCAGCGGATCATTGCTCTCGGAAGATCTTCTTTCTTACTGATCCCAAGATATTGCTTTACAAACTTGATCTCTTCGTCGCTTTTTTCTTTATAATATCCGACAATCGTATCATTGTCATGCGTACCGCCATATACAATGCAATTCTCAGATGCATAATTATGTGGCAGATATTCATTTGCTCCATTTTCATCATCAAATGCAAAAAGAAGGATTTTCATACCCGGCCATCCGGTCTTTTGGATCAATGCTCTGACATTTTCCCCGACAACACCAAGATCTTCGGCAATGATCGAAGCTCCTTTCGTTGCTTTTTTGATCACTTTGGTCAGCTTTTTGCCCGGTCCTTTTTTCCATTTACCATTGATCGCAGTCCGGCTGTCTGCCGGGATCGACCAGTAATTTACAATTCCAATAAAATGATCAATGCGGATCACATCGTACAGATTCGCATTCGAACGCATTCTCTGATACCACCATGCAAAACCTGTGTGTTCCATTTTCTTCCAGTTATAGATTGGATTGCCCCACAACTGTCCATCTTCGCTAAAGCAGTCCGGTGGCACTCCGGCTACATGAATCGGCTTCTTTCGTTCGTCTAGCTCAAAAAGCTCTCCATGTGCCCAGACATCCGCACTGTCAAACGCCATATAAAGAGGAATGTCTCCAATGATCTTAATATCTTTTTTATTTGCATATTTTTTTAGCTTTTTCCACTGGGAATAAAACTTATACTGACAGAATTTCCAAAAGCCAATCTCACTCTGTAACAGTTTCGTATAATGTGCTACAGCAGATTTTTTGTGCATACGGATCTCATCTTCCCATTGATCCCATTCTATACCGCCAAAATAAAATTTGAGTGCCATATATAAGCTGTAATCTTCCAGCCAGTAGGTATTTTCTTTGACAAATTTGCGATATTCCTTTTCTTTTTGAAAAGGACTTGCTTTGTATGCCTTTTTTAACACCGAGAAACGATTGTTATATATTTTTCCATAATCCACATATGCTAAGGAGTCACCCCAGTCATATGCTTCCATATCCTCTTTTTTTAAAAGCCCTTCTTCTTCTAACATCTCAAGATCAATAAAATACGGATTTCCCGCAAATGCCGAAAAAGACTGGTACGGACTGTCTCCGTAACTGGTCGGTCCTACCGGAAGTACCTGCCAGTACCGCTGGTTTGCTTTTGCTAACTGATCCACAAAATGATACGCTTCTTTTCCTAACGTACCAATTCCATATTTAGAAGGTAAACTACTGATCGCCAGTAACACTCCCGCTGCTCTGTCTTTCATATATCTCCTTTCTTCTATCCTGTCAGACAACTCCTTTGTACTGCTTATTTTTTATATCGCATCCTATCCTCATTGTACTGCTGTCTGATTCCTTTTATGATTTTAACAATGATCAGATCCTGTAACCTCGGTTATCTGCATCATCTGAAAGCAACACTTCATTTAATGCACCTTTTCCATATGTTAATCCTGCATAAAGCTGTTGTGTATTTTCCATAACCGGTGCCGAATCGTCTTCTTTTGCGACTTCGATAAATGCATCCTTTAATTTTTCCATTACTTCACGCACTGTATCTGCATGAACCATTTTTCTTCGGATCACCGAAAAGATCAACTGTTCATAAACATAGCGATACAGATTCATCAGGTTCTGAGCAACCTCATAACGTTTATCTAAGCTTCCCATCAATTCCTGCAAAAAGCCTTCTGCTCTCTTGATCTCTTTGACACCCTCTTCAAGTTTTCCTTTCTTGAATGCCTGCTCTGCTTCATCCATCGCAATAAAAAACAATTCATAAATAATAACTACTAATTCGCTCCGATTCGCCTGTGCGACTCTTGCTGTATATTCTTTTTTCTGTGTCTGTGTCATATCAATCCTCTTTTCCATTTCAATATACTCTCAGATCTTCTATACGAAAATTTTTGAGAGTACATTCTATGCAAAACATCTTATGTCTATCCTATTGCCTGCTGCCGACAAACATTCCGAAAACTCCGGGCATTCTCTGATATAGCAAAGTGCCAAAAGAGAAATGATATCCTCTTTTGACACTTCTGTTTCCAACGCACATTTCCACTTTACAAAGCACCTGCCTCTTTTTATGCAGTAAATGATGCTCCTACCACAGTGGCTATTGCCCGTTCTTTCCTATAATGATCAACCCTGTAACAGACTCATGATCTGCTGTGGACGGTTATTTGCCTGAGCAAGCATAGAAGTAGCTGCCTGTGACAATACCGATGACTGTGTATATTCTGTCATTGCAACTGCCATATCGGTATCCAGAATTCTTGACATCGAATCTGTCATATTCTCACTGCTGACATCCAGGCTGGATACGGTTGTCTCCAAACGATTCTCATATGCCCCCAGGCGGGAACGATATGCAGATATCTGTGCACTTGCATCACTAAATACTGTAATTGCGTTGGATGCTCCCTGCTGTGAGCATACATTTGCCATGTTATCTCCATCTGCTTCTCTTAAGCCAAGTGTAAGACAGGAAAGTTCAGGAAAATCAATCCTGATATCCTGATGTTCATTTGCACCGATCTGTAATTGCATGGAACCGCCATCATAAACATGTAATTCGCTGGTCTGACCTACTGCACCTGCCGGATTGATACGCACTTTCATCTCGAAACCGGAATTATCCGAAATCGTAACCAACTCACCATTACCATGATAAGCAATACCGTCGGTCAAAATATTACCATTCCGGTCTGTCAGTTTTACCTGCGCATCCGTACCGCGTGTCACCTGCGTTTCCGTATCATTAAATGATCTGTATGTGATCGACTGCAACGAACCTGCCGCCTTGGTTGCCAGATTAAATGAATTGGCAGCATTACCTGTCGACACATCGATCTCCATCTTGTTACAAACTGCCAAAACCTTTTCTTTTACATCATCAGAGGTATCGGTTGATTCAATCTCGATTGAAACTCCATTGATCTCAATTGTAGATTTACCATCAGCAGGAATCGTATATTCAATCGATGCAGTTGCATTTGATGCCTGTCCGGTCAGTTCAATATCATAATCAGCTGCCTTAACCTGCTCTGATACGCTAACTACGTTAAAGATATAGTTCGTTGATGTTGTCGCTCTGGAAGAAGATCCGTCAAGCAGACCTTTTCCGTTAAACTCTGTTGTGCTGGCAATACGATCAATCTCATCCATTAAAGAGTTCATTTCTTTTTGCATCGAATCTCTATCATCAATAACATATGTATCACTGGCTGCCTGTACACTTAATTCACGAAGTCTCTGTACTACCTTTTGGATCTCTGCTAACGATCCGTCTACTGTCTGGATGATTGACTCACCATCATCTGCATTACGTGATGCCTGATCCAAAGAACGGATCTGTGCACGCATTTTATTGGAAATTGCCAGACCAACAGAATCATCTGCTGCCTTGTTGATCTTATAACCGGAACTTAAACTTTGTAATGCCGAACTCATTCTGCGGTCTGCACGCTTTAAGTTTGTATTTGCCCATTGTGCTGAAATATTATGGTTGATTCTCATGAAATTTTCCTCCCTGTCACTTTGATGTACTCTCGAAATTTTTCGTTCAGAAACTTCCGAGAGATCATTTTGTTTTCATCGCTGTCACAACAGAACGGACAAGTATCTTTGATACACGATATAAGCTTCCTGTATCTGCCTGTCCCTGTGTTATTTTTTCTTTTAGCATCTCATTTCTTGACTTGAAATCCATTCCATAAGAAATGTCCCTGACTTGGTATCCTGCCTGTATCAGATTATTTTCTAAAGCTTCTCTTTGATCTTTCAGCATTTCAAAGCCCTGTCTCTGATCACATAATATCAATCCCTGCACCGTATCCTGTGATACTTTAAATTCGATTGATATGTCACCAAATACCTCATCTTCCATAGATATCTGAATCTTCCCTGATTCCTTGGCTCCACGGATTATTGTTAGATTTAAAGATGTAATCCCATCCTCTGTACGGATCGGAATATCATAACTTTTTTCCTGACGGATCGCACCGATAAAGTGCATCCCACGACTTAACTGCTTTAACTGTTTTAAGTCCTCAATTGTTATATCGGACTGTTCGTATGATTTCGCAAGGACTTCTTCTATAATTTTTTCTGCTTTTTGGCATTGTGCGTCCAAAACTTCTTCGGAATCCATATGCTCTGTAAAGGAATCCACAGTATCATCGAACTCTTCCTGCTTCTCTTTGTCAAGAATGTTCTTTCTCTTATCTGCTTCGCGGTAAACCGAATATCCGTTTTCTAAAACATTGTCTGCTGCAATGATATTCTCAATCGTATTTTCCACATTCAGATTCGAAACGTATTCCTGCACTTGCTCACTATCTGCAAAAACCTCACGGATCTCCTGTGCCTGCTCTTCAAAATATTCTTTTTTACTGTCATTACCATGGGCATTCTGTTTGGTCTGTTCCCACATTTGCTCAACAGATGTACCAAGAAATGCTTCCATTTCTCCATCTGTCATTTCCTGCAAAATGTCCGGTGAGATATCCTGTACCATTTCCTGTATCATCGTTTGATAATATGCTGCCTGAACACCTTTATCAATCTGGTCACTGATACTTTCCTTCGTCTTATTTACATCTGTAAATCCATGTTCCTCATCGATCACCTGATCAATGCCATTTCCCTTCTTGATCCTGCCTTGTGTCAAAAGACTGCCAAGCGTCACATCCGAACCCGTTTCAAGAACAGCTCCGATCTGTGCGCCATCCATGGATTGTAATTGGTTCAGCAAACGGTACATGCCGATATAACCGCTTCGTTCTTCCTGTGTGATCTCTCCCTTTTTCTCTAATTGCCAGATAAATCGGGAATATTTTTCTTCTTTTGTCACACCGTTTTCTTCATTGATCCGTTCTAATTCCCGGTTCAATTCATCAATCGGCATATCGAGCGGATTCTTTCCTTCACGGATCAAAGATAACACGGTTGTCGGCCTACATTGTTCGAGAAGATGATTTACTTTCTGATCCAGAATTTTAACTTCATCGATGTTTTCCTTTGTGATCTCCATGCTGTTATAACCAAGAATACGAACAGCACGTTCATTTGTCTTTGTATCTTCCAGTCCAAGATCCTGTAAGATGGAAGAAATGTTTCCAAAAGCTTTTTGGATCGAATCACCAAGATCAGGACGTACCTGCGTGCTGACCGTTTCATAAGTTCCAAGCCACTCTGTTTTCTGAAGCACTTTGCTCCCTGTCGCTGCATGCAATTCGTTGACTGTTAAAAGAAGCTGCTTTCTGACACTGCTTCCAAGCACCGCTGCATGAGCATTCGCAATATCGTCTGTCTTTGCTAATGTTTCTTGCAAAAGTTCCAGAGAGCCATCGGTATCCGATACATTCTGATCCGAAGATACCTGACTGTTATAATATGCTTTTTCCATTTCACGCAGATTCTGTATGATATTTTCCAGTGAAGCCGTATCAATGGAAATTCCTTTCTGCTCCATTGTCAGAACAGAAGATACCGTAAGCTTTTGCTGGATCTCGGCAAGCTGTCGTTTCAACGTTACCTGCATCATTTCTTCCTGTGTCATTCCATTGGCATATACCGTAGGGATCACGATCTCTTTCGCTGCATCTGCAGTTTCCGGCTGCATCTTCAAAAGCAGTTCGAGATTCACTTCTATTTCAACACTGCCTCCTGTCTGCTGTACCATACCATTCTGTAACTGTTCCCACTCTGTCTGTGCATTTTTTAACACATAATCAGCTGTCTTTATCAATGCTTCATCTGTCACATCATTAAAAGCATTAACAACCGATACCGCTGCCGTAAATTGGCTGTCATCCATAACGGCATCTTTGGGCTGTGCTCCGGAAAGCATCGCATAAATAATCTGTGTCAGCACACTCTGCGGTGTCATATTTGCCTGAATATCTTCTAATATGCTCAATTTATCCAGTGAATTCTGATTGATCGGAAATTCATTGGCAAAAAGCCATTTTGCATTCTCATAATCTGTCTGCGATGTATGACCGGAATCTGCAAGGATCTTTTCAATCTGATCCTGATATGCTGTAAATTCCTGTTCCTGTGTTTCGCCGGATACGGACCGGTTATTCCCAAAATATTTACCCTGATACAGGTTTTCAATCGTAGGAGAAAGATCCTGACCAACAATATACGCTTTCGTACTGTCATCAATGGAAAGTGCTTCCCTGCTCATGCCCATTGCGGTCATGACTTTTGCCATATTATCCTCTGTCGTTGGAATGCCTGCATCTTCTAAAGCATTGCGGACCTGTGCTTCTGTCTTCTGGCTTGCAAATCCTTCTGCCTGCATCTTTTTGCGGCTTTCTTCTACTTCCTGTCTTTGCTCTTTATAATCCTGTAAACGGTCTGCTTTCCATTCTTTCTGCTCTTTAATGCGTTCTACGGCTCTTTCGATACATTCCTGATTCGTCTTTTCAAAAGAACCCTCTGACTCTTCTACTTCCCGATAATCTTCTCCGTTTAAGATGGCAAGGCTTTCACTTTTTTGTGTCTTATCCTGTGCTGTCTTCTGACTGTCGGAAAGGGTATCGGCAAAACTCTTTGTACTGTTAGAAACACTCGTACGCTTCATTGCCCGAACCGAACTTGTGTCTGTCACATTGCTCATGTCTTTTAAGGTAATACTGTCTTTTGACACATCTGTGATCTGAAAATCACGCACCTGTCCCTCTTTTGGTTCTTTGACCGCATTCTTTCCAACCGCAATCTCAACACCATTGATCTGAATCGTAATACGATCTGTGACACTTGTCAGTGTTCCCTGTAAGATCTGTCCTTTTTTACCGATGGAAAGGAAATTCTGCTGCCCAAATGTTCCGTTTTCTTCCTTTTCCTGTTTCCTGTAAACTGATATATTCTGAATTTCCATGGCTACCTCTTATCTGTCTGGTTTTACACATTTTCTATTGTATATTTCGACATACCGCAAAAAAGACTTAACAATTTACAGTATCTTTTCTACTTTCATCTTTACATAGTATTTTAGAATACGTTATAATAATTTTATATTCCATGGTCAAATATACATAAAAACGTATGGGGGTACTTAATACTTATGACGAATGATTTATTTCAGGAAAATATATCTGTTCCTGCAGATAAGACACCTGCCCCATCTGATGTTTTGCAACAAGAGCTTCTTACTGTAAAAGAAGCATTGCAAAAGGCAGAAAAAAGCAGGGATGAATATCGCAGCAAATATCTTCAATTTAAAGCTATTTTTCAAAAACAGACACATGCTTTTTATCTTTATCAGCATCTGACAGATCAAAGTAAGGAAGAACTTAGCGGCATCTTCAAAGGCAAAAACTTTGAAGCATTTTTAGCCTGTGGCGTACAGCCGGCTAATATTGATGCATTATGGGAATATGCACGGCAGGCAGCTCTTGCGGGCAGCTTAGAAGATGTCGAACTCTTAAACCAGATCATCGCTTATTTCGTAAATTTATACAATATCACAAACGATGCACCGATCCTCGGCTTTCAAAATGTTTCGGTCGGAGATGCTTTCGATGTCGACTGGCATATCCGCACACAAAACAGCAAACCGGCAGGAACAATCAGCAAGATCCTTTTAACCGGTCTGACCAATGCCTTTACCGGTGAAGTTATCAAAAAAGCAGTAATTGAGATCACAGATTAATCATTACTACTGTAATTACAGTATTTTTCTATATTTGAGTAAGGTTTTGAAGGAGGTTACTTATGATACTATCTACCAAGCAAGTAGACAACATTGCGATCAGCGAGAATTTATTTCATGATGTAGTGGAGGAACATATCCCTAATCTGATCCGCAAACAGACAGAAATGTTAAACACTTTTTTTGACAATCTGACATCTTTTATTGAAGACTATTTAAAAAAGACAGACTGGTTCTATATTGAAAATAAAAATGTTTTATATAATAACAGCATTGTTGCTTTGTTCCCTGATCTAAGCACATTTCCAATCGGTTCATGTCCGTTAAACCATGCCTATGATCCGGTCACTTTTCAGGATGAGTTTGAGGAATATACCGGAACATTAATGACAGCGAACGAATTTAAAAAAGCATTTGCCGGTAAATTTGATATTCTTTATGAATACTGTCCGGAATATCTGGCAGACAGTTATTTTACTGTAATGGATTTCCACAAAGCATTACATGCTGACGGAATCCATACCAAACGTTGGAACGGATTTTCCAAAGCAAATTCCTATCATATCCCGCTGTATCGTCTGAACGGCATGGACAGCGAAACCATTTGTGCAGCCAAAACGATTTATTTCTGGTTAAAAAATGATTTGATCCCGGATTCTTTACCGGAAGATCTTACCGCTTTATATGCCCATGTATTATCTCTGTTTCAGGCAAATGAAAATTGTTTTACATGGACCGGTGACCGCATTGTCATACAGGAAGATATCATTATGCAAAGTGTCTTGCAGGGCGATACGGCTTTGATCACAGATGACACCTACCGGAATTCTTTCTTATACGATGCACGAAAAAAGACAATCGCTCTTGATCAGCTGTCAGACAGTACGATCGAACTTGTCAAGGAACATCTTTTATCCTGCGATGCTCTTCGTGCTGACTTTGAACGTTATGATGAAAATATCCTGACTGATCCAAACCGTGGTCATTGGGGCTTATGGCAGGATGAACATTACCAGTCACCATATACCGCAAAGATCCATACTCCTTTAATCGCAAGAAACCCGGCAGCCGATATCAATACAGATGGCATTATCGGAATTGATTTTGGTACAAAAAGCACGGTTGTGGTCTATCAGGATAACACGGAACATATTATCCCGATGCGAATCGGAACAAGCCATTATTCTAAGAAAGCCGATCTTAAACAATACGAAAACCCAACGGTTATGGAATTGATCAATCTCGATCATTTCATGAAAATGTATCGCCAGAAAGATGGCCGCCCTGATACCTTATGGGAGGATCTTACGATCTCACATAGCGCTGTCGGCAGTATGATCAACAGCACAAGCAACGATTATTATGCTTTCTTTAATGAAATAAAACAATGGGCCGGCAGTCAGAAAAAGCAGCTACGCCTGAAAGACAAATCCGGAAATGATATTTCTTTACCTCCGTTCAGCGAGATCACGGAGACCGATTTTAACCCAATCGAAATTTATGCATACTATATCGGTTTATATATCAACAATATGAACAATGGTATCTTTTTGAACTATTTACTTTCGTTCCCTGTTACATTTGAACAGCCGATCTGTGATAAAGTCATCGAAAGCTTCCGTCGCGGTATTAAAAAGTCACTTCCTGATTCAATTCTGCACAATGAAGAGATCATGAAACATTTCCGTGTGGTAAAAGGTATTTCCGAGCCTGCAGCTTACGCGATCTGTGCATTAGAGCAGTATCATTTTGATCTGGAAGATGATACAAAAGAAGTTTATTACGGTATCTTCGACTTTGGCGGTGGCACGACTGACTTTGACTTTGGTCATTGGCATCTTCCGCTTGAACAGGAAAGCCGTCGTTATGATTATGTCTTAGAATGCTACGGCAGTGGCGGCGATCAGTATCTTGGTGGTGAAAACTTATTACAGCTTATGGCTTTTGAAGTGTTCCGTTTAAACCAGAACAAACTGCGTGAAGACGGGATCACATTCTCCCTTCCACCGGAATGCCATCCATTCCCGGGAAGCGAATCGTTGCTTTCTACTTCACAGGAAGCAAAGTTAAACACACGCCAGTTGATGGAAAAACTCCGTCCTTTTTGGGAACGCGAAGACAATTACCATTCTTTATATCAATCCGGAAAAATTGTTCTTTCTTTGTTTACACGTTCAGGAGAGCAAAAGCTGAATTATGAATTAAATGTCAATATGGCAATTCTTGATAAGCTGCTGCATAAACGTATTGAACTCGGAATCGCAAATTTCTTTGAATGCCTGAAAGCTACGTTTGGGAATCATCTTGGCAAAGAGATCCATAATGTACACATTTTTCTTGCCGGAAACAGCAGCCGTTCAGCCATCTTAACGGAGCTTTTTGAGACATATATGAAGACATATGCAAGAGATCTTCAGAAAACGTATCCGGGTATCACTGATGATTTCTTCTGTCTGCATCCTGCTCTCGGTTCTCCGCTTCCTAATACAACGGCTAAGAAAGAGAATCCGATCTCCGGCATTGAAGCCGTTAAAAAGCAGCAGGCAGCAAACAAACCACAGGCAAGTATCGAATCATTAGTACAGAGTGTCACCGATATTGAGGATCTGATCCAGAGTGTCAGCGATACAAACGATCCTGCACTTTCTGTATTAAGCGAAGAAGAAGTGCTTTCAACGATCACAAAGCCAAACGGAAAGACCGGTGTTGCTTTTGGTCTTTTAGAAGGCCGTCCGGGCGGACGTATCAAAGTGATCATGCCGCATACGCAGGATGTCGAAAAGAATACTTCTGATATTCGTTTCCGTTTCTATATCGGATACAAAAAGAAAAACAATTTCCGGATGATATCAGATCCTTCTCTTCCATACAACAAATGGACATTCCTATGTGACGCATCGACACAGGATTTTGCAATCTACTATTCTCCACGCTCAGAAGCAGCAAGCGGAACATTAAGTATCTATGAGGTCTATAAGAAGAACTGCCGTTTAGAACAGGCAAAGGAAGGAGCCGGCATTTATTACCGTGCTGTTGCACCTGATGTAATTGAATACGCTGTGATCTCCAATGATGATTTTGATTCCGAAAAAATGGTAGACAATGTCACAAGAGTAGAATTAACATACTAGTATAACGCTATAGATTCTATGCGTGACAAAACCGGAACGAATACGAATCCTTCGATTTAATACATAAGAATCAGAAAAAAGCTCTCTGAAATGTTTATCACATTCCAGAGAGCTTTTTTCTGATTTGTGCTTCTTTCTTCTTCTAACATACAAGCTATGGAATTTTTCTTTTCCCTTTCCAATATGCAGGATTTGAAAATTTTCTACTCTTCGTTCCAATGCAATCTATGAAGATTGCCTTCCGTCTGCATGCTGAAAAAATCATTCTGTCTGAGTGCTTCATACAAAATGATCGCAACCGAATTCGATAAATTCAGCGAACGGATATCCTGATTCATCGGAATACGGATTGCTGTGTGTTCATACTCTACAAGAATCTCTTCCGGTATGCCCGCGCTTTCTTTTCCAAACATGATATAGGCATCTTTTGAAAAGCTGACATCTGAATATTTATGCTTTGCTTTTGTCGTTGCCATATACATATTACCGACTGCATCGGGATTTTTCTCAAAAAAATCATCCAGGCAATCATAAACGGTTACATCTAACTTGTCCCAGTAATCCAGTCCTGCTCTTTTTAACATCTTATCATTGATCTTAAATCCCATCGGTTCGATCAAATGAAGGCGTGTTCCGGTTGCACAGCAGGTTCTACCTATATTTCCGGTATTTGCCGGCATTTCCGGCTCAAGAAGTACAATATTTATCATCTTTCATCCTCTTTTCTTTTTAACGAAGCCTGTTAATAAAATGTTCTACACGCTCTAATGCTTCTTTTAGATCTTCGATCGAATATGCATAGGAAATTCGCACATAACCTTCCCCTGACGTTCCAAATGCAATTCCCGGAACAACCGCTACTTTTTCCTGTTGCAAAAGACGTGTCGCAAATTCTTCCGAAGTCAATCCAAACTCTTTAATCGATGGAAATACATAAAATGCACCAAATGGCTCAAAACATTGCAAGCCCATTTTGTCAAACCGTCGCATCAGATAATTGCGTCGCTGGTTATAAGCAGTACGCATCCGTTCCACGTCAGCATCCCCTTTTTTTAAAGCAGAGACTGCCGCATACTGACTTGTCGTCGGTGCACACATGATCGCATATTGATGAATCTTTAAGATCTGATCCATGATCACCCGCGGTCCACAGGCATAACCAAGCCGCCATCCTGTCATCGCATACGACTTTGAAAACCCATTGATCACGATCGTTCGTTCTTTCATTCCCGGAAAAGATGCGATCGATACATGATTACTGCCATATGTTAATTCCGAATAGATTTCATCCGAAATTACAAAAAGGTCTTTTTCAATGATCACATCGACAATCTCTTCTAAGTCTTCTTTTGTCATGATCGCACCGGTCGGATTATTCGGAAAAGGCATGACAAGAATTTTTGTCTTATCTGTGATCGCACCCAATAACAGCTCTTTTGTCAGCTTAAATCCATCTTCCTCACGCAATGCGATCGGAACAGGCACGCCATCTGCCAGAACAATACACGGCTCATATGATACATAGCTTGGCTGTGGCAGTAATACTTCATCTCCGGGATTTAGCATGGCACGAAACGCTGCATCGATCGCTTCGCTTCCTCCGATCGTCACAACAATCTCATGACCCGGATCATATGGCAGGTCAAATCTTCGATCTAAATATGCTGCAATCTCTTCTTTTAGTTCTTTTAATCCGGCATTTGAGGTGTAGAAAGTTCTTCCACGTTCCAAAGAATAGATTCCCTCTTCTCTGATATGCCATGGTGTATCAAAATCCGGTTCTCCGACACCAAGAGAAATGGCATCTTTCATTTCATTTACAATATCAAAGAATTTACGGATACCGGATGGTTCAATTGAAACAATCTTATCGGATAGTGGATTTCTCATGGCGTAATTAACATCCTTTCTGACTCATGCTTCTCATCTGTCATAATAAGACCATGTTCTTTATATTTTTTCAGTACAAAATAAGTTGATGTACTGTTCACGGATTCTAACGTTGACAATTTCTCTGATACAAATCTTGCCACTTCTTTCATGCTTTTCCCTTGAATCACCACTGTCAGATCAAAGCCGCCGGACATCAGATATACACTTTCTACTTCTTCAAAACGGTAGATTCTTTCTGCCACTTTATTAAATCCCATATTCCGCTGTGGTGTTACTTTTACTTCAATCAGGGCAGTTACCAGTTCACAATCTGTCTGATCCCAGTTGATCAGCGTCGGATAACCACAGATCACATTGGCATCTTCCATTTCTTTGATCTCTTTTTTGATCGTCTCTTCATCGGTTGCAAGCATTGCAGCCAGATCTTCTGTTGAATAACGACCGTTTTTCTGAATCGCATCTAATATCTGTTTTTTCATTGTAATCCTCATTTCTGCTTTTATACTTTTCTAGGGACTGTTTATTCATAAATCTTATATAACTCATCACTTCCTGCAGGTTCTAAGAAACGAGTCTCTTCGCCATTGGTGATCACTCTGTCATTCGAATCTGTTGCACGACCGATCACGGCAGCAGGAATACCGGATTCCTTTAACCGGTCCACTAAAAGATTACCTTTCGCACATCCAATTAACATCGATCCACTCGACATCATCTGATAGGGATTGATACCAAATACTTCGCACACTTCAATCGTTTCCTGCCGGATCGGAATTTTAGTCAGATCTGCGCTGATTCCGAGATCTGCCGCTGCTCCAATCTCCCACAATGCGCCAAAAATCCCTCCTTCTGTCACATCATGCATCGCACTGACACCGGTTTCTACCGCAATCTTTGCTTCCGGTACGACCGAAAGATATTGATAAAAGTCCGCTGCTGTATCTACAAGTTCCTCCGGCAATGTTTCTAACAGTTTTTCTCTTTTTTGAGCAGCAATGATTGCTGTTCCTTCTAAACCTGCCCATTTTGTCAAAACCAGATCATCTCCAACCTGTAAACCACCGGTCGATACTAACTTTTCTTTTTTGACTTTCCCAACACCTGTTACCGTAACAACCGGCTGGTTGACAACATTAGAAATCTCTGTATGACCACCCATGATCTCAATCTCTAATTCGCGGCAGGCTGCCTCGATCTCGCCCATCAATTCTCTAAGATATTTCTCTCTCTTTCTGGGCGGCAGAATGATACTTGTCATAATTCCAACCGGTTCTGCTCCGGAAGAAGCAATATCATTTGCTGTTACATGCACAGCAAATGTCCCCATTCCTTTTTCTGTTGCCGTGATTGGATCCACGGAAAAGACAAGCACTTCTCCTTCTCCTGCTTCTACCGCACTGCAGTCCTCTCCCACTCCCGGATGTAAAAGAACTTCAGGTCTTCTATGATGGATCTGCTTAAAAACAGACCGTTTTAATATATTCTCAGGTACTTTACCGATTTGCATAATTTTCCTCCTGCTAAATCTCTTATCTCTTTTTTATTGTGTATTTTTTGCAGTTGTTGCACTCTTCGTCGCAGCAGGCTTTTTGGTTGCTGTTGGCTTCTTAGTCACAACCGGTCTTTTTGTTGCTGCCGCTTTCGGCTTAGCTGTCGCTTTTGCTTTTGTCTTGGCAGATGCCGACGGTGATGTAGAAGCTTTTGCCGCTGCAGACGGTGCAGGAGATGATGAAGTGCTGCTGCCGACTGTGATATGCTCCGGCTCTGCTGCATACGAACTGCTGTTGATCAGAATCTTATCGGTTCTTTTGCCATCAACAGTTACAATCTTCCAAAGTTTTGCTTTATATCCGACATGAGCCGACTGTGTTACCATGCGATACGAAGCAGCTTTCGTCTTGTCAACGGTCTCTACTGCTGCTCCGGGCTGTATCGTTTCTATAATCTGTGACTTATATTCTATCTTTCGGTTATTTGCTCTGGTCTCTTCTCCATAGATACGAAATGACAGAATGCCTCCCTGTGCCGAAGCCGCAATATAGACCGGCACTTTCATATTATTTTTAAACTTCATATCTTTGTAGTCACCGGCAATCGCTGCATCTCTTGATACCGGCACATAACTAACTACCATGGAATGCGGAGAACGTTCCACGATTTCTAATTCCGCTTTTAAAACAGCATTATATAATGTGGTTGAAACCTGGCATACACCACCGCCGATTCCTTCTACTACATTTCCGCTCGAATATTCGGCAGCAGCCTGATAACCATTTGCCACGGTACGGTCTTTGATCACTTTAACAACAGAAAATGTTTCGCCCGGATAAAGAACGGTTCCATTGATATAATTTGCGGCTGTCCGAACATTGTTCGCTCTTGCTGCGGTTGATGTTGAATAATCGGTTGAAAAACTTCCGAGCAGATCCTTGCATTTTTCAACCTGTTTTTTGGTGTATTTTGCTTTTGTTATCTTGACAACTGCTGTCACCTGTAATTCCTGCTTTTTCGTATCTTTTAATAATGCATGTTTGATCACGGCAATCGTATCCTCAATCTGAAGCTTTCGTCCGTTGCGCGAATTTGTCGCTTTGAATTTACCGTTTACAAGTTTTAATTTCGCATCTTTCTTATTAATATCATATTTGACACAATTCTCTTCAAGATATTTTCGAAGAACCTTTTCCTCTACCTTGAGCGTTAAGGCAAAATCTTTTTTATCTTTTCCGATATCCTGTATTTCTTTCATGCGTTGAAAAACGTTTCCCTTTTTTCCTACTTCAAATGCTTTTTCGATCACATTTTTATCTTCACACCGGTATCCAAGATCAGAGGCCTGAGCTGTTACCGTCTGATCATCGACTGCAATCTTTACAGTACGGTTCATCAGATATTGCATATAACCGTCCAGCTCTTTTTGTGCATCCGCTTTTGTCATACCCGATACATCTAATCCACTGATCGATATGCCATCTGCCATCTTCTTTCCGTTGCCAAATCCACCTCTTGTCCCGATCACAACCCCTCCGGCAATACACAGAATCAACAAACATCCTATAAAAAAGGCAATACTTAGTTTCTTATTCTTGTCTGTCATCTTTTTTATGAACCCCCTGTTCTATTTCCATATACTCATTTTTATCATAACTTTTATTCTAACATACCACCTTATTTTCGCAAGTCAAACTTTCTCTTCAAATTCCTACAAATTTCGTGTAAAATATATAACAAAGGCGATGAATATTTTCCTATTCCATAAAAAAGTGCAAAGCCAGCGCTTTGCTATGTGTACCACCACTGTACGAGCAGTTTCCTATTCTATAAAAAAGGCAACGTCAATACGTTGCCTTTACAGGATTTTTATTCTTACATAGCTCCCAGTACAATCGGTACAACCATAGCTACGATAACCAGGATACAGATTGCTGTTGCAATTCTCTTTTGGTTTTTACGATTAAAAAAGTTCATCCTTATGCCTCCTATCATTATTACAAAAGATACTTCATTCGAAAGGAGAAGCCATATGCCAATCTTTCTCATATGCATTATTGTATTCGTTATCTGGTTTCGCGTCAAGATAAAAAAAGCAAACAAGGAAACCAACATACAAAACGCTCAATATTGGGAGCGTGAAGAACAGGCAAACTTTGCCCGCAAAAAAGATATTACCAACTTAAAATATCTGACGGTCGATGACAATGAACTGATGTTAAAAACACCTACAAATGACGAAGAAGCAGACTTAATACAACAATTAAAAGACTGTTCCCATCGTAAGATGTTAAACCTTTCTGCCTATTCGAATACCGATCTGAAGGAAAAATATGGTGTTGTAAATCTCGAGGAATTGTCAAACTGTGATCAGAATTATCTGTATTTTATCCGCGCATTAAGCAATTGGGGACGCTATCTGTATGAGCATGACGATCCTGACCGTGCCCAAAAAGTCATGGAACTTTCTCTCCGTATCGGCAGTGACATTTCTCATGTATATACGATATTAGCACAGATCTACTTACAACAGGGTAAGGAAGAAAAAGTCGATGAATTGATCGCAAAAGTAGCTTCATCCGATATGGCATTAAAGGATTCGCTGATCCGCAAATTAAAACTATTGAAACTGGAATCCTAATTCTACCGATTATAATTCCTTTCCCGGCACTATCTGTTAAAATCTGTCCTTTTATAACTCCTGCAGATTCCTGCTAAGTGAAATATAAAATCAGATTTCTGCCTTTTATTTTGCAGCAGGACATTCGTCTTTCAAAAAGCATGTCTCACATTGCGGACTGCGTGCCGTACAGATGGTACGTCCCAATGTGATAATATGGATATTCCATAAGATCCAATGATCCTTTGGCAGTACATGCATCAGATCATATTCAATCTTTTCCGGATCTTCTTCTTTTGTCAGTCCAAGTTTTCTTGAAATTCTTTTGACATGGGTATCTACGACAATACTTGGTTCATTAAAAATATTGCCACGTATCACATTTGCGGTCTTTCTGCCAACACCGGCAAGCGATGTCAATGATTCCAGATCACTTGGTACTTCCCCATGAAATTCCAGCAATAACTTCTGACAGCACGCAATGATATTCTTTGCTTTGTTACGGTAAAAGCCCGTAGAACGGATATCCTGCTCTAACTCTTCCCGATCAGCTTTTGCAAATGCCTCGATCGAAGGATATTTCACAAAAAGATCCTTTGTAACAATATTGACTCTGGCATCTGTACATTGTGCACTTAACATCGTTGCGATCAAAAGCTGCCATGCACTGTCATGCTCCAGATAACAACGGTAATCTGTTCCGTATTCCTTGTCTAACAATGCCAGAATCCTTGCTACTCTTTCTTTCTCTCTTACTGTCATTCTCTTTGCCATAAAAACTCCTTTATAAAAAATGTACTCCCGGTATCTTTTCAAAATGAATCCTTTCGGCCGGATTTCTTTATTCGGTTACCTGTTCTCGTACAATTTGCACTTTTGCCTGATAACTCAAAGGGTTCCTCTTTTGATAATCAAACAATACGAGTGTCTTTTTCTCATGCAAAATTCCATCCTGTAAATACTGTACAATATCATAAGAGAACCATTCCATATGTGTCATACGCATGACCTGTTTCCAATTATAATCCGGATAATCGGGAAGATATTTTTCTCTTTGTTCTTCTGATTGGTAAAAGGCCCGGATTTTCTCTTTCTTTTCTTCTGTCAGCATCCGATTTTCTAAGAAATCCGGTTCTTTTTTCACATTTTCCCTTGCATACAGATCATAGATCAACAATTCCTTTACAATATCCACATTCCGCTGTTCTTTTTTTGCAAAAGCATATAAGATCTCATAGTTTTGCATTCTTGACTGTTTCACGTTAAAGTAACCGTTTTGCGTAAAGAACAGTGCAAGCTTTTCAAAAAACGCAAATGCATCCTGTTCCTGCTCCACTAAATAGCGTAAACTGCTTTCAAATTGCAAGCTGTTATAATACCGCTCCACCACTTCTTCAATTCCCTTTAAAGTACGGACATCTTCGTAAGGAAGCCATGTCGTAGACAATACTTCATAAGGCGGTTTTGAGTGATATTGAATGCCATACTCTTTTGCCATCCGGTGCATCGGAGAACCTTTTAATACTTTTAAAAAGCCCAGTTGCAACTGATCCGGCTGCATCGCATATACATCATTAAACGACCTGTGAAAACTTTGCAAATCTTCATAAGGCAGACCCGCGATCAGATCCAAATGCTGGTGAATATTTCTTTCCTGATGTACCATTGCCACATTTTCTTTTAAACGGTCAAGATCCATTTTGCGATGGATTGCCTGAATCGTATCGGGATTGGTTGATTGCACACCAATCTCAAACTGTACTAGCCTATCACGGAATGTACGGACATATTCAATTTCTTTTTTCGTCAGAATATCTGCCGATAATTCAAAATGAAAATTCGTAATGCCATTATCATGTTCCTTAATATACTGCCAGATTTCCATTGTATGTTTTTCATTGCAATTAAATGTTCTGTCCACAAACTTCACCTGTGGAACTTTTTGATCGAGGAAAAATTGCAATTCTTTTTTGACTAGTTCCATACTGCGAAAACGGACATTTTTCTCTACGGAAGATAAGCAATAACTACAGCCGTACGGACAGCCTCTGCTTGTCTCATAATAAACGATCCGGTTTTTGAGATCTTTCATATCATGGTACGGAAAGACAACGTCATCCAGAGACATACACGGTCTTGCATTTGTAATGATGATCTCTGTCTTTTCCGATGCATTATCTGATGATTTTATGAATTTCTGTGCCTCTGTATCTTCTTTTCCACTCTGCTTACGATATGCAATCCCCTCTATCTGTTCCAATGTTTTTATAGAATCATTCTTTTGTGCATTCCCATTTTTCTGATCATTCGTCTGCTCTGTCTGTTCCTTTTGTATTCTTTTCTCCTGCCCGGTCTGCTCTGTCTGTTCCTTTTTTGCCCACTCTTCTTTTTGGGGCAATAACACCTGATTTGCTTCTTTCTTTTGATAATAACGCAGCACTTCATAAAAGGACACTTCTCCCTCTCCGACAAAGACACCAGACAGATACGGATTTTGTTCTAAAACTTTGCCGGCATCATAACTGACTTCCGGTCCGCCAAACCAGATTGCGGTATCCGGCAGGATCTTGTGTAGTTCACATGCCATCTCTTTGATCTCTTCTATATTCCATATATAGCACGAAAAGCCGATCAAATCCGGCTTTTCTTTGTATAACGCTCCCAATATATCATCCATTTCCTGATTGATCGTAAACTCACGATACACAAGTTCATCGGATGAAATTCCTTTCTTCCTGCTATATGCACACAGACAATACACTCCTAAATTGGAATGAATATATTTTGCATTCAACGCAACTAAAACTGCTTTCATGATCTTCCTCATTTCTTCTTATGGCTCATACCAGTTTGCATTCTTTTCTAAAACTTCCGGTGCATCCTTAAAAAACGTACAATCTTCTTTTTGTTCACATTGTCCGCTAAGAGAATGCCGGCATACCATTTTACTTTTTTTATATTCCTGCACTACTCCGTTTTCCTCTACCGCTTCATATTCCACCGGCATAAGACAATGATAGTGATCAACCGGGCAAAACCCTTCTACTAACCATGTTTTTCCCATAATAACCTCTTTCTGACAGCAACGAAACTCTGTTTTTTCAAAAATACCATCGCTTTGCTTCTGTTTTATTTTCCACTCTGATCAGTTGTTATGACATGATTCCATCGAGCGGAAAATCTCTGGCATGCTCCCATTTTTCTTTTTTTGTATCATAACTATCGCAAAGCCATTGGTGCAATGCAAGCAGTCCTTCATCGGAATATGCAAACTCTTTGCTTTCTTTCTTCTCATCTGCCGTCTTTTCAAAACAGAAAGGCTCCGGCCAGATTGTTGCTTTCAAATGTTTCTCTTCGTCTGCCACTACACGCTCTACCTGATAACGCATCCCTTGAAAACTGGCTTTTAAAACAGCTCCTTTGTCATAAAATGATTTGATATCATATAAGAATTTCGGATCACGAAACCGTTCTTCTACATTACTCATAGCTGCTCCTTCCTCTTTTCTCAAAAGAATACTTGCAATCTGCTTTTTCCACTGTAATGCCAACAATACAGCTTTTGGCTCTTCTTTATTCCCGCTCCGATATAAAAGAACCCAGCCTTTGTTTCTCCTTTATTCCCACTGTGATGCAAGAACCCAGTTCTCATACGGAGACATATGATCATGTTCTGAGACACATTTTGCCTGTGAGACATACAGCCTTAAATAACTTTCTTTCGCCTGATAGGCTTCTTCTGACACTCTCGGAAGCGTTGCGGCAATCTGTGCTAATCCATTCACACTATAATGCCTTCCAAAATAATACAATCTGCCATCAGGATACACACGGTAATATGCCTGTGTTGTGATACGATCTGTCAGCTTATGCTGCATATGACCGTATTCACCTTCCGGATTATGTGTTGCGACCAATGACCAGCTCTTATAACGTAATACCGTATCCAGATCCTTCATCATTCCGGCTCTTTGTTCTGACCAGTCTGAACGGACACCGTTGATCTCATCAGGATACGTAAGCATTAAACCGATATTTCCTGATGCTTTAATAATATTTTCAAACTCTTTTCTGCGTTTTCCGTCATTTCCATGTGTCATGCATACAACAAAATAACCGCCCTCAGATAAATGAGCACCACCCCATAACGTTTCATCATCAGGATGTGCAACAACCATCAGCTTTGTTGCTTTATATGCCCCCAGTGCATCAAGGATCCTGGTACTGATCTGTCCTTTTGTTGCAGCATCCGGTAAAACGGCATCTTGAGCCACACATCCATTGTTATCAAAGAATTGTTTTGCAAACCAGCAATTTCTCTTTAAGATACCATTTGTTCCGGCATAATAACGTGCACTTTCTGTCTGTATCCAGCTGTTTTCAACACGTTTTCCGTCCTGTTCAAAGAAATATAAATTTCCATCTATACGAACGACTCCGGTACGCATCGTATGATCGGTATCAAAAAAGTAAGTTGCATGGCTTATCTGATAGAGTCCTGTAACTAAATATCCCTGTTTATCGGCATAATAGTTTGCATCTTCTGTTTTTATCAACACGCCTTTGAGCCATTTACCGTCGGGATTGCAATAGATTGTCCGTCCCTGGTATATTTGCAAGCCAGTGCGCATTGTGCCATTCTGATCAACCAGATACGTTGCATGATGCAACACAAAATCTGACTTTACCTGCATGGCATTTTGTGGATTAAAATATCGGATCACATCATTTTCTTTGACAAAACCTGTCTTTAATTTTCCATTTGCCGCAATGGCATAGGTCGCATTCTCAAAATCATAACTTTCTTTATTCTTTTGCAATACACCTTTATTCGAAAAGATATAAAAGTTTTTTCCGATTTTTTGCTTACCTGTCAACGCTGCACCATCTTTTTTGTTAAAATAATATTTTTTCTTTTTTACTTTAGTCCAGCCCTTGCGGCAATTTCCTTTTGCATTAAAATAATAATATTTGCCTTCTATCTTTTTTAATTTCTTCCTAACAAAATGCTTTCCTGCCTTGTAACGGTATTTGCCATTGACCTTTACCCATTTTTTGCTGCTTTTACCTTTTACTGTTTTGGCTGCACCTTTTGCTGTGGCTTTTTCCGGTGCAATACTGCACATGCCGGCTGCCATGACAAAGAGCAGACAGGCAAGCACAAACAAAAACTTTCTGCTGCGTTTCATAATAAATGAACCCTCTTTCCCGTTTTCTTTTATCATACGCTCTTTTTACGGAGCATATCTTTCCTTTTTCATAATTCTGACGAATTCTCTGCTATCTTTCATCCAAAACGATCTGACACCTTGATCGTTTCCTATTGTTTTTACAATTTACTTTCTTTTGATCGTAGCAGTCTTACTCTTTCCTGCTATCGTTTTCAAATAGCAGCGGACTTTTCCAGCCTTTGCCGGTACTTTTACTGTATAAACAAAGTAACTGCCTTTTGACTGATAGGTACATTTTGTTGTTTTGATCTTCTTTTTAGAAGACTGCACAACCAAAGTTCCCTTTTCCTTAGCACGGATCTGAATCTTCTTTGCTTTCTTATCTGCACTTCCTTTCATAAAAGAAGGTTTTGCAGGCTTAGAAGCACTAACTGTCACTTTCTTCACACCGGCAATCGTTCCGTTGGAATTATCATGCAATGTAATATAGACAGACGAGCCACCTTTTTTCGGACTTGGCAGCGTATAGCTAAAAGAGCCATCTTTGTTCAGATCCAGAGAAGCACTGTTTTCGCCATAACTGATATACGCTGATCCTGTTTTTAATGCAATCTTTCCTTTTACAACACGCGACGTACTTCTTATCTTGCTTACAGAGATCTTACCGCTGCCTGCTGCATTTGAATATTGTGTCTGCGAACCCACACGAACTTTTGTCTTTGCACTCGTACGTGTCTTTCCTTTGTATTTGTCCGATGCAGAAACCGTAACAACAGCACCCTTTTTAAAACCTTTTGTCTTGATCACAAATCTGCCTTTGGCTTTACTTGTTCCGGTATATTTTTTCTTCCCGGATTTTGCGGTAACCTTACATCCCTTTTTACCGGAAGGAATACTTCCTGATACATATTTTTCAAAGTCACAGATTGAATTTACTTTTGGCTGGTTTGGCGCCTTGGAAGATGCCTTTCTTGATGCTTTCAGACTGATCCTTCCACGCTTGTCAATTGAAAAAGCAACTACCTTTGTCTTAGCCGAAATAGTCGGTACTGTCATCGTATAACTGCCATTTACAACTTTATAAGCTTTAGCATTCTTAATCTTTTTGTTCTTATCATATCCTTTGCTTGCTTTATACAATGCTTTGCCGCCATTTGCCGGAACATAAGCTGTCTTTCCTACATAAATGACCATTGTTGTGTTCGTATCATTTAACTTTCCTTTTAACCGGGAAGTTTTGTTTGATACAGCATTCAATGTAGGTGCGTTTGGTCCTCTTCGAAGCACTTTTGTATAAACACTTGCACTGGTTCTTCCCTGTCCGTCTGTCACATAAACAGCGATCGTATTGCCTGCTTTTTGTTTGTCAATCTTGCAGCTGTAAGCTCCTTTTGCATTTGCAGTTGTTGTATAGCTCTTTCCTGCCGCTTTTACATGCACGGTGAGTCCTGCTAAAGCATCTCCTTTTACGATCGTCATCTTATTCGTAAATTTGCTGACAGTTGGTTTTTCTAATGCATTCGGATCAATATTACTGATCGTAATATGCTTTACTGTAGCATTTCCATATGGATCATATGCACGAATCGATAATGTCGTATTAGCAGATACTGTGATCTTATGATCTGTAACTGCTGCCGCCTGTGACCAGATTGCATTGTCTTTTTCGTACTGTCCCTGCAGATAGGTAATACCAGCTACACCACTCTTATCCGATGCCTGTACATAGATTGTAACATTCCGGTTTGTCGCTTCCGTCGTAGATGGTGCCAGGACTAAAAGAGGTCCTGCAGTATCTTCGTTTGCCGCAGTTTTAGCCGTATCAATCTTATAATATGCATAATTCGTTGTCTTTTGTAAGGTTTTTCCATACCATGGATTTAACTTTGCATAAAAATCAGACAATGAGCTGGAACGGAAGATCCTGCAATCTTCATTTCCAAATGTAACAGACCAGTTATCGTCTGCCTGGTCAGAAATTGCACCAAAAGAGCCTAATTCTTTAATATATTCTTTAAAATACATTGCCGTACGATCCCCTTTGGATGTCAGTCTCTGATCATATAATTCAGACAAAACCGCTTTATTTTTTGATATGTAGTTTGTAACTAAAATAAATTTGGAATCATCCGTAACCGGCTGACCGTTGCAAGTCAGATTGACAATACGACTTGTATTGCTGTTGATCAGTTCGCCATCTACATTGTACATAGCAGGCTTAGATGCATCAATCTGATATTCAATGCCATCAAAGACCTGAAAAGGTCCCCAGCGTTTAAGCCATTTTTCCGCTACAAGTGATGTTGTTCCATATTCCTCTGACAGTTTTTTGATCGTACCGGTAGATGTGATCATTTCATTTTGCTGTGCAAAGATACTGGCTGACCATTCCATCCATTTTCGGAGCTGTTTTCCGGTGATCCAGTATGCATAATCATTGTTATGTTCATATTCCTGCGTATTTAACACATCTTTCATCGTAAAGGAATCCTGAATATCCATATAATCATTTTTACCTTCACTACCATCCATATAATATCCGGTTGCAGAAATTACCGGATAATTTACATAAGCAGCTCCGGCATTACTATGAATAAAATTCATACCAAACCGAATCTTTGCCTCATTATTTAACTGGATCGCATAGTTATCATTTAAAACACCGAAATATCCCTGAAATACACTCCCTGAAGCTACCGAAGCAAGCACTTCCTTAAATGTATTCTTAATGATATTGGCAGACTTTTCATCAACTGCTACAATGTTTTGATCATCCCGGATCGATTCTGAACTTTTTCGCACTTCTGTTGCTGCATGAACAACAGAAACTTTACCATTATCAATTTTTAGTGTCATATCGGCAATACCGATTCCGGCAGCATGATCCGCTACCATCACAACCGGCTTTCCGTTTGTAAGCCCTGTTGTTTTATCTGTATTTGGCAACTGATAAAAAATCTTTGTACTAGCATCGTTTGACGGATAATTACGATGCTGGTGACCAAGCATCACACAGTCTACATTGGCAAGCTTAGAGATCGCATATCCCGGATCTGTTGCACTGTCTCCATCGTTTGCTTCTCCCATACCGCAATGACCGATCACAACAACGATATCTGCTCCGGCACTCTTTAATGCAGCAGCCTGCTCCCGCACTGTCTTTAAGATACTCTCTCCTTCTAACACTCCATCATATTCATAATAGGTAGAAAGTTCCTGCTTTGTCACACCGACAATACCCACTTTAACAGCGACCGTATTTCCTGCCGAAGTTGTCATATTCTTTGTAAGCATCATCGTTCGTTTCCATGGATAATTTCCTGTCGCATATTCTTTTACATTTGCGACAACGCATTTATCATTCAGACCGGACTGTGTCAGCTGGTTTTTAATAAAATCATAACCATAATCAAACTCATGGTTTCCTAATGTAATCGCATCATATCCGATCTTACTCATTGCTTCAAAGATCGGCTGCAAGGTGTTTGATGGCTTTTTGACATCTCCCATTAAAACTTCCGCACCGTAACCGTAAACAGAATCTCCGGCATCCACTGTCAGGCTGGCTCCCTGATTCAGTTCTGCTCTTGCTGCTTTGATCATCGTACTAAGCTTGGCAAGCGAATGTCCTGCATTCTTTCCTGCAATATCGTAATCTTCACTCGAAACCTGATTGTGCAGATCTGTCGTGGAAATCACTCGCAATGTTGTCGTTTCGGCTGCTTTTGCCTGATTTCCCACTAAAAAAGCAGCTACCATTGCAACTCCTATTCCTATTTTTTTGATTCCTGCAATCAGATTATTTCTCATGATCCTAACAAACCTCCTGTTTCTAACTATCATTTTTAAATGGCATTTTCTTTATGGGCGCAAGATACTATAATGAGGGGCGGCTCAGTCCTGCCCCCTTTATCTGATCAGAGCGCCCATCAGGCAAAAATCAGTTTTTCTATGAAACGGTACTGTATTTTTGCAAATGATGTAAAATATGTCCTATTGTTATATTCTATATAAATATTTTGTATTTTGATTAGATGTTCTTACTCTATATCTATCGTCTATCTTTTGCTTTTTCAGTCAAAAAGACACACTTTTTAATATAGCACGTTATATAAGAAAAGTAAAACCCAAGAAAATCGCAGCAAAATACACTCTCCCATGTTGCAAATTCATGATATAATGAAGCATACCCAAGAAAAGGGAGCGACTGCGAAGCAGGCATTTCCTTTTCAGGTATGCTTCAACGAGCAAATTTTCTGCGAAGCAGAAAGTAAAGCTCTGTAAGAGCGTATTTGCGAGTCTGAATACCTCCAAAAGTCCAGAAAGGAAGTACTACTATGCATACTATTTTTTCTAATACACACCATCCATTTTCAGACAAAACTTTTGGTAAAAAGCTTCTTCTGTCTTTTTGTATCGGATGCCTTTTTTCTTCTCTGCTTCTTCATCCGCACCATACCAAAGCGGCTGTTTACAAGAAAGGTTTTACCTACCGGAAACTGACTCCTGCGATCAAAAAAAAGATCACCGGTGTATCGTATCGTAAAAATCCCTATATCACATACAACGATCTGCGTTATATTCGTTTACTTTATTATGATTTTCACGGTGATATCCAATCCGGTGAACTTATTGTAAACAAAAAGATTGTCAAAAAAGTTGTAAAAATCTTTTATCAGCTTTATAAAATGAAATATCCGATCGAACGCATGCAATTGATCGATGCTTACCATGCTGACGATTTAAAATCAATGGCAGCCAATAACACCTCTGCATTCAATTACCGCCCGGTTGCCGGAACGAACAGACTTTCCAATCATTCTTACGGGCTTGCGATCGACATCAACCCACGGATCAACCCATACATTAACAGCCACAAGAAGCTTACTCCGACAAACGGAGCTGTCTATCAATGCCGTGATCCAAAGAAATGCAAAGGAAAATATGCACGTTATATGATCAAAAAGAGCAGTAAGATTACAAAGATCTTTAAGAAATATGGTTTTAGCTGGGGCGGTGACTGGGTGTATAGTAAAGATTACCAGCATTTTGAATATACGATTGTCAATGTTTATTTTGTTAAACATTGACATACCACTACCGTACGAGCAGTTTCCTATCCATTAAAAAGGCACTAACCTTTTACAGTTAATGCCCTTTTGATAGATCATGATGAAATACTATTTATGTTTTATCCTTGCAGTTGATGCGACTCCGTGTTTACGAAGCAGCACTTTATATTCTTTATATTTCTTTGCTGGTGTTTTTACAACCACTTTTCGGTTTATTCCTTTGAATGCATTTTTGCCAACATTTTTGTTCGTCAGCTTTGATGATTGTATATTCATATGTCTTAAACTTTTACAATTCAAGAAAGCGTTCTTCCCTATTTTTGTAATGTTTTTTCCTATTGTTACTTTTTTTAGGCGTTTGCAATTTTTAAAAGCATTCGCTGAAATTTCTGTTACTTTATAAACGTTGCCATTAATTTTTATCGTTTTTGGAATAATAGCCGATGCATTCTTACTATTCCGTGGTTTTTTATATTTCACCGTCTTACTTTTTGAGGTTATTCCGGTTACTATATAGATATTCTTTGCATCTTTTATTTTACTTCCTAACTTTGGTGTTTTGGCTTTGTTTTGCTTAGTTTCTGCCGGGTCGGAAGAAGGCTTTGTGGCAGAAGACTTATGATCTAATGCCTGAAAGAAATGAACCGTATACGAAACATCACCTTGTTCTAATCCTGTAATATCAACCTGAAATGCATCATCCGCATTATATTTTTTTACCGAAGATGGTCTGAATATAATACATCCGATCTGACCGTAGTAATCATTATCTACATAAAAAACTCCATCCGACTTTCCTTGAGAAAACTCCCATTTTTTTCCATCATTCTTTCTGGTTAAAGTTACTTTTATTTTGGAAGCATCTACCTTATATCCCATAGAAATCGACCATGCATAATCTGCACCGAAATATTCTACAGGCATATTCTGTGCCGGCCAGGCAACTCCGTATTCCCCGGCAGTGCTGTTATTTCTGTCAAAAGCATAAAGAGCGCTATAGGTTCCGTTCTTTCCGCTAACTGCTCCAAATCCCGTTGATTTCATAGATGGATTTAAAACCCATCTTCTATGACCTACTCTGCTAATATTGTACTTGTCTGAATCACACATAAAACCGGATATCAGTACATCATTTAAGCTTCGACCGGACCAGCTGGCATAAGAAATATTGGAAGAAGAGGCTCCTTTTAATGCCATGTTATACATGTCATCTGACATTCCATCCGGTTTTTCCGGTTCATGGCTAAGCGTATCATTCAGATAGTTTGCTAAGGAAGCTGCCTGGGCTAATTGATTATAACTGTTATCCAATTGTACCTGATCAGAAATTCCGGCAATGTATCTGACCTGATTTAACATTGCTAACGCTGAATGCAATGTTTTATCCGATAATTTTCCTAAAGAATAGGGTTTTGTGGTAGCAGGATTCTCCGAAAACTTCAGTGCGTCATTTATGGTAGCATCGTTATTGGCGATATATGTGCGAATTTCATCCTGCGTATGATATGCTACATTGATTCCTTTTGATGTACTGTCAGCAGAATCGGCATGAACCGATTTCGTAAAACATTTCAGCTCGCTAAAATTGAAAAGAAACGTTAAAACAAGTGACATACATGCTATACTTAAAATTCTTCCTGCGCATTTTTTCGTTATCTTCATCATTTGCTTCCTCCTGTCAGAAATTTTTACGGTTGTTGCCCTTTCGATGGATTATAATGAAATGATCTATTGTAATTTGGTATTTTCTTTACCGATAACATTGACTGTGTCATCACAATACACTATTTTTATATCTTCCTTGTTAAATAGTAAAACATTACTATATTATTAGTATACACAATCGCAGGAAAACCTGTCAACGTCAGACATCCCTTCATTTCTCCATGGTTCTTCTTCAATCAAGGAATGCCTCATCAACAGAAACAGCGTTATCACACTTAGCTTGTGTCAAACCGGTCTGCATCGCTGTATCAAATTCTTCTTTTGACAATGCATCTCTTGTCATCAGCAAATGCGCAATACTTCATATAATGATCACATCCTTATAGATTCCTTTATATCTCATGGTAAACAACACATTTTCTATAGCAAAAAAGACCTGAGATTTCTCTCAAGTCTTTTATCAATAACAGGGGTGGAAGGAATCGAACCCTCCTCTGGAGTTTTGGAGACTCTTATTCTACCGATGAACTACACCCCTATATCTTATGGTGTGTCACTCACAAGCGACTTTTGAAGTATACTACATAATAAAAATCCTGTCAAGCTTTTTCTACATTTTTCTGTTGACAGTATGAGCCATTTTTCTGTTGACAGCTTTTTCTACATTTTTCTGTAGGAACCTTTTCTGCATTTTTCTGTTGACCCAAACTGCATTTTTAAGATACCGGGAAACTTCTTTTTCAGGAAAATCTGTACTCTGGATGTTCTTCACTTGAATTGTATTGCTCCACAATCGTTTTGTGGAGCAATACCTTTCTCGATTCACTGATGATTACAACTGCATTGCTTAAGTATACAAGTATGTTTCATTTTCAACATATTATATTATTCTCCCTTTTTATTGCGGCATAACTTTACTAATTGAATAATCACTGTCGGTATAAAGCTCAGTCCGATAATCTGTGCAATCGCTGTTGCAGACAAATTCTCCACACTGAACACACTGTGTAAAAACGGAACAAAGATTACCAATGCGAGGAGGCAGACACCAGCTGCAAATGCATATAAACTGTACTTATTAGAACCAAGTCCAATTTCAAAAATGGATTCTTTGCTTCTGCAGTTAAAACCGTGGAACAATCTTGCCATTGTAAGTGTGGCAAATGCCATTGTAGAAGCCTTCGCCGGATTGCCTGCAATTCCAATATGATATGCTGTCATTGTTACAACGGCAATCAGTATGCCTTCTGCTATCATAGTCATTATAAAATCTCTGGTCATTATTCCGGTCTTAGGGTCACGAGGTTTTTCATCCAAAAGTCTTTCATCTGCCGGCTCCATACCAATCGCAAGTGCCGGCAATGAATCCGTCAACAGATTAATGAATAACAGGTGCACAGGTGCAAAAGGTACCGGTAATCCCATAATTGAAGTATACAATACTGAAAAAACACCTGCCGTATTACCTGATAGAAGGAATAATATTGCGTTTTTAATGTTACGGTATACATTTCTACCATTTGCTACAGCTTTAATAATAGTTGCAAAATTATCATCTGATAAAATCATGGCTGCTGCATCCTTGGAAACTTCCGTTCCCGTAATCCCCATTGCAACACCAATATCTGCCTTTTTCAGCGCAGGTGCATCATTTACACCATCACCCGTCATAGATACAATGTTGCCCTTTCTCTGCCATGCTTCTACAATTCTAATTTTATTTTCCGGTGAAACTCTGGCATATACAGATATCTTCGTTATCCTGTCATCAAGCTCTGCGTCTGTCAAAGCATCCAGTTCTTCCCCTGTAAGTGCAATATTGCCATCCTCAAATATGCCTATCCGCTTTGCAATCGCTACTGCTGTTATCTTATGATCGCCTGTAATCATAACCGGACGTATACCCGCTTTCTTTGCATCAGCAACCGCCTCTGCAGACTCAGGTCGTGGCGGGTCAACCATGGAAATCAATCCAAGGAAAATAAAATTATATTCTGTATCAACACTTAAAGGTTCGTCTGATTCCTTATATGCAAAGGATAACACTCTGAGTCCGTTTTCAGAGAAAATCCGGTTCTGCTTACGAATCTTTTCTTTTTCTGATTCTGTCATAGGGCGAATACCATCAGAGTAACGTACTGATGTACAACGGTCTAGCAAAACATCCACTGCTCCCTTAGTTAAAATTGTGGGAACACCATGAAGACTATACTTGGTACTCATCAGTTTTCTGTCAGAATCGAAAGGAACTTCTTCCATTCTATCCATTGACTTTCTTAATATATCCTCATAAATGCCTGCACTTCCAAATAATTCACTTGATTCTACCCGAATATTACGAAACATTTCTAACAAGGCATATTCTGTAGGATCTCCGATTCCTTTACCTTCTACTATACTCGAATCATTGGTAAGTACCGCATCATACAGCAGATATCTCTGCGTCTGATCAGTAATGTCTAGCTCTTTAGGTTCATATACCTTACCATCAATATAAATCTGCTGCACTGTCATTTTATTCTGTGTCAGTGTTCCTGTCTTATCAGAGCAGATAACAGATACACATCCAAGACTTTCTACAGCTTTCAAATCTTTGATAATAGCATTTTCCTTAGCCATTTTCTGTGTCCCAAACGCCTGCACAATAGTCACGATAGAGCCTAATGCCTCCGGAATTGCTGCTACTGCCAATGCAACTGCAAACAACAGAGAGTCAAGAATTGTCATTTTGCGATAAATACATAAGCCAAAAACTACTGCACATATTATCATGATCAACATTGCAAGTCTTCCGCTGAACTTGTCAAGACTCTCCTGTAATGGTGTCTTTCTTTCCTTTGCTGCATTCATGAGTCCGGCAATTTTACCAAGCTCTGTTTTCATACCGGTTCCTGTTACCAGAACCTGTGCGCGTCCATAAGTAACAAGACTGCCCGAGTAGACCATATTTACTCTGTCTGCCAATGCCGCTTTTCCTTCAATCACCATATCTGTCTTCTCTACATTGGTAGACTCCCCTGTAAGGGAACTTTCATTTACCTGCAATGAATAATTGTGTAAAATCCGTCCATCTGCTACTATCATGTCCCCGGCTTCCAGCATAACAATATCTCCCGGAACAATTTCTCTGGAAGGAATCTCTTGTTTCACACCATTTCTAATAACTTTGGCATTGGGTGCAGATAATTGTTTGAGACTCCCCAATGAACGCTGCGCCTTGATATGCTGTACCGTTCCGAGAACTGCATTCATAATAAGTACCAGCAATATTACAATGGTACTTTCTACGTTACCTGAAAACATTGAAATAATTGCAGCAATAATCAAAATTACTACAAGCAAATCACAAAACTGGCCTAAAAATACCTCTAGAGTGCTTTTCTTCTTTCCCTCCTGCAGGATATTCTCACCTGTCTGCCTGCGAGTTTCTTCCACCTGGGCATTGTTCAAGCCCTGCTCTGTCACGTCAAACTTCTGTAAAAGTTCCTGTGTGGAATAGTTCCAATCTTCTTTTTGTGTCATACACAACTCCTCCTTATAGATTAGTTTTCCGTTTATTGCTCATATAAGATTCTCTGTTTTGTTTGACGCAAAAAGAGACCCCTATTGTACAACAAACGTACAATAAAAGTCTCGTTCCATTTCTACGAAGTGTACTATCCGGTTATCTGCACGACTTATCTGATATATCGCTCAATAACGTGATGACGAACAGTACAACACCGGACAAACCGATGCGAACTACTCCCTAATATCAAGTCCATCCTAACATATATATTTCTGATATGTCAAATTATTTTATTTATCTTTTTTGCATCCGTTCTGTTGACCACCTTTTTTTACATTTTTCTGTTGAATGCTTTTTCTACATTTTTCTGCAGGAATTATGAACCATTTTCTACAAGAGCTTTTTCTCATCCCTTCCTACAAATTTCTCTCTTATCACAAATGCCCTCACCAGAGTAATAAGTATCCGGTAAGGGCATTTTATCATTCTTTCTTTTCCAGAAAGATCCAATGCTTTTAATTTATTATGGTCACAATATAATTCTTTTAACAATGCATTAGAAGACAAATTTACTGTTGAAATTTTATTTCCGTCACAATGTAATTTCTGAAGCTTGGGATTGTTTGTCAGATCCAGTTCTGTCAACTGATTATAACTACAATCCAGCTCTGTCAGTAAAGGATTATTCAATAGATCAAGTGTCTTCATACCATCTTCCCAACTCATACCGCTTTCGAGCTGTCCTTCCTTTTCCTTATTATGACTTGCTGCTGTTGATCTCGGTGTTGCTGGTATCAATAAGAAATGCACAAAAAAACGCCAACATACCATGCCACCGGCTGGCAGATTGACGATGCTTTGTTTTTTGGTTGTGCTTTTTCCCAAATCGCATTCTTTTCATAAACATCTTCTTCCTTAGTATCTAACGTAGTGTCGCTTGCTTTTCTTTTGGGTCTTCAACAGACTCGCAAATACGCTCTTACAGAGCTTTTCTTTCTGCTTCGCAGAAATATTTGCTCGTTAAAACATGCCTGAAAAGGAAATGCCTGCAAAACAGTCGCTTCCTTTTCTTTTGGGCTCTAATCAGACTCACAAATTCGCTCCTGCGGAGCTTCTCATTCTGCTTCGCAGAATAATTTGTTCGTTAATTCGCCTGGAAAAGCAAATGCCGGCTTTGCCGTCGCTTGCTTTTCTTTTGGGCTCATTATATCATATTTTCAAAATACAAGAAAGATAGGCAAAGTAAAAGAGGAACTGCAAGCAGTTCCTCTTTTGGAGAAGGTATTTTTGTTACTTATGGGGTGTAGCAAAAACTATATAATGTATTGGGGTTTACGAGTGTTAGTATAGCAAGGCTATGGCATGAAGTGTGCACAAATTACTTTTTATTTTGAATTTCTTTTTGTGCATTCTGACACTATATTTTAAAAAGTCGGTTTTAGTCATTGTATTTTTCAACAATGACCAACCGACTTTTGAGCCCATCTGTGTTTTTCTACGCAAATTATACATTTTCACAGACATAAATTTTGAAACGTTTTGTACGAATATACCACTCCACTACTGCACAAAAACAACTTCCTGTTTTCTAAAAAAAAATACGTACTTCTTTGAAACCATTCCGTTTTTATTCCTGCACATCCTCTTCTGAGAGTTTTTCTTCGATCAAAGCTTCTCCCTCTGCAGGTTCCTGCGTATCTTCACCAAAAAGAGCTTCAAACTCTTTGCGGTCGATACGTTCTTTCTCCATCAGCAATGCCGCACACGAATGAAGGATATCCATATGGTCTTCTAAGATCTGCTTTGCTTTTGTGTATGCTTCGTCAATGATCTTCTTGACCTCATGATCGATCGTCTTGGCAACATCTTCACTGTAGCCACGACTTGTATGACCAAAATCACGACCAATAAAGACTTCATCTTCATCTGCATAATTGATCATTCCGATATCATCTGAGAAACCGTACTTTGTAACCATATCTTTTGCCGTTGCTGTTGCCTGCTTGATATCCTGTGATGCACCGGTTGTCACATCATCAAAGATCAGCGATTCAGCGATACGTCCACCTAAGCTTACGATCACATCCTGCATCATCTTTCCTTTGGTGATAAACATCTCATCGCGATCCGGAAGTGGCATCGTATAACCGGCTGCTCCACCACCGGTCGGTATAACGGATACCATATGCACCGGTCCGACATCAGGCAGAACATGGAATAAAATAGCATGACCAGCTTCATGATATGCCGTGATCTTTTTATCTTTTTCAGAAATGATCTTACTCTTCTTTTCTTTACCGATACCTACTTTAATGAATGATTTGCTGATATCTTCCTGCTCAATAAACTTACGTCCATCTTTTGCACAGGCGATCGCAGCCTCGTTCATCAGATTCTCTAAGTCCGCTCCGGTAAATCCAACCGTTGTCTGTGCAATCTTCTTTAAATCGACATCATCCCCTAACGGTTTTCCCTTTGCATGAACCTGTAAGATTTCTTCTCTGCCGCGTACATCCGGACGGCCTACTGTCACACGACGGTCAAAACGTCCCGGACGAAGAATTGCCGGATCTAAGATATCGACACGGTTTGTCGCTGCCATCACAATAATTCCTTCATTGACACCAAAACCATCCATCTCAACAAGCATCTGGTTTAATGTCTGCTCGCGTTCATCATGACCACCGCCAAGACCGGAACCTCTCTTACGTGCTACCGCATCGATCTCATCGATAAATACGATACAAGGCGCATTTTTCTTAGCTTCCGCAAACATATCTCTGACTCGTGATGCACCGACACCAACAAACATCTCTACAAAGTCAGAACCCGACAAACTAAAAAATGGTACACCTGCTTCTCCTGCTACTGCCTTTGCAAGTAATGTCTTACCGGTACCGGGAGGTCCTACCAATAAGATTCCTTTTGGAATCCTTGCTCCGATTCCGGTATATTTTGCAGGATTAGCCAGAAAGTCTACAATCTCTTCTAATTCTTCTTTTTCTTCTTTCAGTCCGGCAACATCTTTAAATTTCTTTGCATGCTCTCCCGGATCAATCCTCTGTGCACGGCTTTTTCCAAAATTCATCATCTTGGCATTACCGCCGCTTGCTCCTGCTGACTGGGCAGAAAGGAAAGAAAACAGGAAAAAGATACCGATGATCGCTAAGCCATATGGCAGCAATGTTGTAATCACCCACGATGGTTTCTGGATATCATTGACCACATAATTCTTTTCAATATCTTTATAGCCATCGATCAGATCTCCTATTTTATTCACATCTGACACATAAAAACTTATAGTCTTTTTGCTGTTTAAAACAACTTTGACCTCACCGGTAGGAACTTCTTCATTCGGAAAAACCTCTACGGATTGAACCGTTCCATTCCCTAAGTCTTTTTCAAATTGATAAATATTATAGCTGTTATCAGACCCTTGTCTAAATGCACCTGATACATAAACCGCCATAAAAATAATAGCCAGGATCAGAACATAAAAACCAATTCCGCCTGTTCTTATCTGTTTCTTCATTCCAGATCTCCTTTTATTCTTCTACAAATTCTAATACACCAATGTATGGAAGATTTCGGTATTTCTGTGCATAGTCTAAGCCATAACCTACCACAAAAGCATCCGGGATCACAAATCCGGTATATTCTACTTCTACCTGTGTTTCACGGCGTTCCGGCTTATCAAGTAATGTACAGATCTTAAGACTTGCCGGTCCACGCCCCTGAAGCATTTTTCTTGTCAGGCTTAATGTATTACCGGAATCAATGATATCTTCCACGATCAGACAATGAAGACCTTCGATCGGTTCTTCCAAATCTTTTCTGATCTCAAGGTTGCCTGAGCTTGATGTACCGTTTCCATAGCTGGATACAACCATAAAGTCCATCGTAACCGGAATGGTTAAATGTTTTGCTAATTCTGTAAAAAAGAAAATACTGCCTTTTAAAATACAGATCAGATGCAATGACTGACCGGCATATTCTTTGTTCAGCTTTTCTGCTATTTCAACAATCTTGTTTTGTACCTGCTCTTCTGAAAACATTTCATGTATTACTTCTTTCATGATATCCTGCCTTTCTCCTGTGATTCCTGATCTCATATTCGCTTTATCGCATGAACCGGATCACATTACACTTTTGTATCTATTTTGCCATACATAATCTTTCGTTATTTGCTGTCTGTGCACACAAAACCCGCGTAGTACTTTCCGTAAGATAATAATACGGACTGACTCTGCCAAGCAATGGGATCCATACAATATGATCTCCGATTGCTAATACAGGTGTTTCCTTACGCTGAGCAGCCGGAATCTTTCCATCAATAAATATCCGGCTTAGTTTCTTTGTATGACCGTTCGCATCGATCCACATATAGTCACCGCTACGTGGATAACGAAATATTGGCATAATACCCATTTTATCATAATCAAAACATTTCGTACAGAGCTTTTTTTGATTGTTTTCTTTCATTTCGCTAATGTCTTTCCGATAGAATGTTACCTGCATCTGTTTCTCATTTTCGATCTGAAATATATATGTCTTTCCTAAAACAAGCTCTTCTTCCCAAAATTCTGCATGTTTTGATTGTTCTTCTTTCCGGTACAAATACAAATCCTCATAGGAACGCTCTGCGATCATATGATAGGGAAGCATTGCCTTTTTTCCGGTTTCTCCCAGAAAAATCTTTACGGTTTCTTCTACATTTGCTGTTGTGATGTCTTTTTTCCTTCCTGCTGTCTGTTCAAACAACTTCATAATGATCTCTTTTTGCATCACGGATGGCAATTGCACAAAATCTGACCGCCTGATCCGATAACCGTTTATTTGCTCTTCCTGTAGCTGTGTAACGATCCTCTCATAAATTCTATCCCTTTCCCGATCCAGATATTCCATGACTTCCTGCAAATACATCCCGCTTTTGGCAATATGCTGTGCAGCTTTTGGCTGAATGTACTTTTGCATTGCAGGAATAATACAGTTTCGGATCGCATTTCTCGTATAATCATTCTGTCCGTTTGTTTGATCGGTGCAATATGAAATATGTTCTTCCTGTAAAGAGTTTTCAATCTCTTCTCTGTTGCAAAGAAGCAACGGACGGATAATATATCCTCTTTTCGGACGGATTCCGCCAAGACCACGCAGGCTGCTGCCGCGAAGCATTTGAAAAAGTACGGTTTCTGCCTGATCGTTTTGATGATGTGCAATGGCAACCGCATCAAATCCAAGCTCCTGTCTGACTTTTTCAAAACATTGATAACGATAGGTTCTTCCTGCTTCTTCTTCTGTCATTTTCCATTCGGTTGCTCTCTTTGGAATATTTTCGCGGAAAATGGTGCACGGAATTGAGAATCGTTTGCTTAATTCTTTCGTATATTGTTCATCATGAAGTGCCTCCTTCCCACGAATTCCATGATTAATATGCACAACATGAAGACGAAGTTCCCATCGTTCCATGATTTCCTTCAAAAAATAAATCAAAAAGACCGAGTCTGCACCTCCCGACACACCGACTACAATACCATCTTTCTTATGCAGCAGATCATTTGCTATACAAAACTGCTCGATCTTTTTTTTCATTTGCTCTGTCATCTTTTGCCTCCGATCCGTGTCTATGAAACCATCTTTGTTCTACGCATCCAGGGAATTTTACATTTTGCTTCTAAATTATCATATAGCTTGACCACGAGTACACTCATATCATCCGTACATTCGCCATTCATACGCTCGGTTGCTGCCTGCAGGATGCTGTCTGACAGATCTTTCGGTCCTGCTTTTTGCTCCAGTGCATCCATGATCAGGTTTTCTAATTCATCAATTGCCATATCAAAGCTGTCGGCAATCCCATCTGTCATCATTATAACATAATCGCCTGCATTGATACCAGATTTGCCGGTATATGGCTCGATTTCTGCCATAACACCTATAGGTAAAGCTTCCCCCTGAATCTCATACAGCTTCCCATCCCGGTACAAATACGTAATGCTTGCACCACATTTGACAAACTGGCATGTCTTTTGATATAGGTTGAGCAAAGCAATATCTGCCGTTGCAAAATTAATATGTTCCTGTTTTGTCACATAATATGAGTTGATCAGACGCAGGGCTGTCACCTCCGAAAAACCGATTTCTGTCATCTGTTCTAACATTTCGATCAAACGCTCGCTTTCTGCATTTGCACGATCTCCACTTCCCATCCCGTCTGATAAAGCAACTAATAATTCACCATCCGGCAGATAATAGTTTGAAAAGGTATCTCCACAGCGTTCTTCACCATCTTTAGAAAGTCTGCTGATTCCTGTTACTGCAGTAAGCTGTGCCCCTTCTTCGAAAACAAATTCTTCTGCCTTTTTAGAAAATACTTTGCGGCATTCTTCTCTTGGAACGATCGCACATTCCAGCATTTCCGAAAGAATGTCACTGACTTCACGCGTTGTCACAAATCGACCATGGCCGGTCTTTCCTTTCATATGTATTTCCAAGCGCCCGTCACATTTTTCATAAAAGGCAACCTTTTCTACAAGAACTCTTTTTTTCCGCAGCGCCCGTTCTAACTGACCGACCATTTCGTCCGGTAATTTTTGCACAACCGGAAGATCTCTTGAGAGATCATTTACGATCTGTCCGACTTCGATCATCTGTCTTGCGATCAACTGACGGCTTTGCTGCATCCGCTTTTGATATCCCGCTGCCATATTGGTCAGGTGAATGCTTTGGTTTGCCTGTGTTAAAAAACGCTCTTTGTGAATACAGCCTTTGACAAATTCCTGTGGCATAATCTCTAGAGATAACCTTCCCCGCTTTTTGGCATCCTCTAAGATATCACGCATTTCCGGACGGAAAAGCGAAACAAAACTATGACAGGTTGTCGCATTTTCACATCTTGCACAGACCTGCTTAGACATTGCTTCTAATAATTTTGTTGTTTCTCCCGGTATCTTTTCCTCTTTTTCTTCATTTTCCACACAAAGCATATCGCCTAATTGTATAAAATATTTTGCAAAATCCTGAAGCTTATGCTGCATCATTTTTTGCACGCAATCATTTTCCACGCCATTGACCGACTGCTTGGACCAAAGTGCAAAATGCCAAAGCAGTTTTTCAGGAAACGCCATAAAAAACACACCGGAAGCTGCAATTTCTCTTTCGTATGTTATTGCAGAAAAATTCATTTCAAAAACATAGAAAAGTACTGCCGCTATTGCCATAAAGCTCACCCCGGTCAGCCATTTCCCCTGTTCACGAAGCATACCGATACAAATCCCCAGTAATACCAATATACCGATCATATAACGTTCCTGCCCATTTGCAATCAAAACACATCCACCGATCGCACCGGCTACCGCACCGGCACCAATTCCAAAACAATAGCTGCATAGCAACGTAACAAATGCAGTGATCGCTAAGATGATTGAAAAGCCTGCAACAACAATATCCGGTATTCCAAGCAAAAAAAATGCACCCAGAAAAGCCAGTCCCATTACCTTTTCTTCGCTAAGTTGTACTATCACCCGCTCTTTTAACAGTACATGTACTCCTTCCTGAAATACTCTTGTCATTACAAAAACTAAACCGGTTTCCAAAAAAGCCAATAAGATTTCCTGTGTATCATGTGGCATCAGATACAGCCAGAATGCCTTCATGAGCCCGGATGCAAAGGTGATGATCGCTGCATAATACCATTTTTTCATATGAATGTTGCGTCTTTGCAACAGATCGACAGCGAGAAGCAAAGCAGCTATCGCCATTGCATACCCCATGATCTTTTCCGGAGCAAATACCGTATACATTCCCAAAAGAATACCGGCTGCAACCGGAATCTTTGCACCTCCCTCGGCATAGCCTGCAGCAAAATAAGCTACTCCGGCCGGATTGATTCCAAACAGATCGACTCGTCCAATAAAAAATCCTATGCAAATCTGTAACAGCATTCTTTTTTGTATCTCTTTCATCTTTGTTCTCCATTCCCGAAGTACATGATCTGATGCACTTCCTGCTTTATTTACAGGTTTTATAACCTGTCCTCATTCCGTGACATCCAGTATAATCGTGCCAAAATGCAAATTATGTCATAATTGCTGTAGACTTTTTAAAATCGTTCGACACCAGAACAAAAAAAGAAGAGACCGTACACAAACTGATCTCTTCTATTTACTGTCTTCCGGTTCAAATATGATCTCATCTTTATAAACAAGTCCTAACTTATCTCTTGCTATCTCTTCGACATATTCATCGGTCTTAACATATTTTTTTAATTCTTTTAAATCTTCTTTGTCTTTCTTTAACTGTTTCTTCTGCTTCTTTAATTCCTGCAACTGACAGGCATATTCTTTTCCCTGGGCTTTCAGTACAGACTGTTTATAGCCAAGAGTCATACATATTGCCAATGTTACAAGCAAAACGCCCATTACAGTCGTTTTTTTGAGCTTTTTTCTTTTTCTCCTTCTCACAGTCTCACCAACTTCCCATCATCATACTATATATTGCATCAAAAACATATGTTCGTACACAATATTGTGTCTTTATTTTCCGTTCTCCCGTATATCGCCAAACCCTTATTTCACAAGGCTTTGCAATACTTTGTCTAGTTCTTTTACTATATACTATTTCTACGAATTTTGCAACATTTTTCTTATAGTTTTTTCGTGAATTTTTCGTGATGTTTAGACAATTTTTACGTTTTTTTCCGGCTCTTTTTTTGTTCTTTCCGCTTCAGCCTGTTCTCTTTTCTTTTTTGTTTCCAGTGATCCCATCTTCGTCTTGGTTTGTATAAAATTTTTGCTAACGCAAACCGAACCGGTCTTCCGAGGCCTTTTTCATACAGAATACCTCCGCTGAGTGTTGCTAACATTCCATACCAGCGGATCACGCCATCATTGTAGATAAATAAGACTATAAATGCCGGTATAGCTGCAAGACACCAGTATAAAATATCTTCTACCCAGATCACCCATTTTTTGTGAGTAAAGATCCATCTTATGATATGCAGCAGTTCATACCCGAACAGCAGTGCCATTCCAAGGCAGACAGACAACAGCAAAAAACGAACCTGTCCAAGGATCAGTGCGATCACTGAAACATCCTCCCAAAGAAGCCTGCTGCTTTTTTCGCTGTTTCTTCTCTGTCAGAATAAGCCAGACTGTCAATCTTTCCATCAACGTCTACTTCTCCCTTTTCCAACGACAAGCGGTTTACATGAAGTTCATCTCCCCGGATCAGTAATATACCTTGTTCGGTCTCAAGATATACTTCCTTTGCATCAAATGACAATACATCTCTTACGCCTGACATAACTGCTGTTTTTCTTGCATTGAGATATACTTTATGTACTCCTGTCGTCCGTCTGTCTTCATATGCTCTTTCATCCATCAAAAAAACTCCCCCTATACCCATCTTGTGTTTTGTCTAATGTAGTATATGAAGGAGTTATTTTAATTATAACACTTTATATAATTCTTTTGCTTCCTCTTTTTTATAAGTCTCCTCAATGCTCAAGACTTCTACTTTCACTCTCTTGTCACCAAATGCAATTTCAATTACATCTCCGACTTTTACATTTAAAGAAGCTTTTGCCACTTTTCCGTTGACCATAATTCTTCCCGCATCGCAAGCTTCATTTGCTACCGGCCGTCTTTTGATCAGACGGGAAACCTTTAAATATTTGTCCAAACGCATATGAACCCTCCTGCATTTTCCTATTCCATAAAAAAGTGCAATATCGGCACGTTGCACTCCAAGAATTGTTATCACAATTCTTGTTGATACACCGCTACTGCACGTGCATTTTCCTATTCCATAAAAAAGAGACTGTATCGCTACAGCCTCTTTCCTTTTTCACATGATAAACTAATCCTAGTTTACAGCATCCTTTAAAGCTTTTCCAGCTTTGAACTTAGGAGCCTTAGAAGCTTTGATCTGCATCTTCTCACCAGTTAATGGGTTTCTTCCTTCTCTGGCAGCTCTTTCAGTAACTTCGAAAGTACCGAATCCAACTAACTGAATCTTCTCACCCTTCTTTAACTCTTCTGTAACAACATCGATAAAAGCCTTGAGTGCCTTCTCTGAATCTTTCTTTGAAAGTTCAGCCTGTTCAGCCATAGCTGCAACTAACTCTGTCTTATTCATGGATAAATCCTCCTCAAAATATATTTCCGTAAAAACTTACAAATCTATTTATACCCTCATTATGCCCATTTGTCAAGGCTTTTCAAGCATCCTTCGACTTATTTTCATTATTTTATACAAAATCACATATAAAAACCAGCAAAACATTCTCAAATCCTTATACAAGAAGGTATTTCTCTCTTTCTTCCATCAATTTATCATACTTCGAAAGAAGTCCTTCATCCGTTCCCGCACGCAGTGGTTCTACGATCTCATCGATCACATTATAAAGAGAAGTCAGCCCCAGATTGGCGATCACACCCTTTAAAGCATGTGCACAATCAAACGCAGCCGGAATGTCATGATTATTTAAGTCATTCTTTAATTGTACAAATCCTAGATCTCCCATAAATTTATCGTAACAGGAAAAATAAAATTCTTCATCATTCAAAAAACGATCCATAGCTCCTGTTACATCACAGCCTAATGCTGCTAATTTTTCTAATCTGTTACTCATTGATCGCAATCTCCTCATCTTATTGTATCTCCCACATGAAAATTATATCAAAGCAAGCTAAAGAGTCAATGTGGTTTCAAATCGTTTTTCGTTGTTAAAAGCCCTATTTTCAGCAAGCTTTTCTTTACTCCATCTGTCTTCCCAAAAAATCTGCTGCAAAAGCCGCTAGCTTTTCCTGCACCCGACTGTTCTCTTTCTCTGTTGTTTTTGATAATAAGATCACACCGCCCGCAACATCCCCTTCTACGATCACAGGACACATAACTTCATATGAATATTTCTTATCTTCATTTGCAACCTGCACGTAATCCTTTGAATCTCCCTGCGCCATTATCTTCTTTCGCCCAAGGATTGTCTTTTCCATTTCACGGCTTAACATTTTATGCTCAAAGTCCTTTTTTCCACCTTGTGAAGTGGCCACGATGCAATCCCGGTCTGCTACCGCAACCACGCACCCTGAAGTAAGTGACAATGATTCCGCATAGGGCTGTGCTAACGCCTTGAGCTCCTGTATCGGAGAATATTTTTTTAAAATGATCTCACCTGCATTTTCTGTATAGATTTCTAAGCTGTCGCCTTCACGAATGCGAAGTGTTTTTCGAATTTCTTTTGGGATCACAACACGCCCTAAATCATCTATTCGTCTTACAATTCCTGTAGCTTTCATAATAATCCTCCTCGTTTTTTGAAAGGAAAACCCCAAAATTTTAATAAATAAAAGAATTTTCGTCTTTTCCACAATTATACTGTAAGTGTAGTATGTGAAAATCAGAAGGATTTATGCGTGCCAAACACCGTCAGAACAATTTTATTTTTTCAGCATTTTTTTATAAGACCAATCGATCATAAATGCCCCTAAAGGTGCCGTCAAAACGATTGCAAGCACCGCAACCGTCAAAACCGTATCGCCACAGGCAAATCCCAATGCCAGCGGGATTCCGCCAATCGCAGCCTGTACGGTTGCTTTGGGTGTATACGCCATCATCGTAAATGCTCTCTCTTTTGCATTAAGCTTCGTCTTTAATAAACACGCAAAAACACCTGTCATACGGAATAACAACGCCCCGATAATAACAAGTAAAGCTCTCACTCCGACATGTCTCAGATAATGCACATTGACCGTAGCACCGACTAAAACAAACAAAAAGACTTCGGCTGCTACCCAGAGCTTGCTGTATTTTGTCGATAATCTTTGGGCAACGACTTCTCTTTTCTGCTTTAAGCCGATACCGATAAACATAATGGCGATCAATGCCGAAAGTGTGATCTGTGTCGTAAGATGATCTTCTGCTGTCACCAGCAAGAAAGATACACTTAACAATAATAATACTTTTATCGTATCTCTGATATGTACTTTTTCAAAATAAAATGCCATGCCCATTCCTAATAGCAATCCGACCATAATTCCAAGAAAGATAGACACCGGAATATTGACAAAACGAATCAAAGATGCTCCCTGTCCCTGCATCATACCGGTGAATGTCGAGAATAATACGATCACATAGACATCATCAACCGATGCTCCTGCCAGTATCAACTGTGGAATGCCTTTTTTCACTCCATAGCCCTCTTCCATCAGCTTTACCATTCTCGGAACAACAACTGCCGGTGAAACCGCAGCTAACACAGCACCTAAAATAGCCGCTTCTAATACGGTCAGTCCCATGATCTTTGGTGCAAGTAAAATAATACCGATCAATTCAAAACTTGCCGGCACAAAGCACATCATAACAGCAGGTCTTCCAATCTTTTTTAAACCTGACAGATCAAGCCCCAGACCGGCTCTTGTCAAAATAATGATCAATGCGATCTTTCGCAGATCCGGTGAGATCTGAAGAATATTTTTGTCTAACAGGTTCAAAACATACGGACCTAAGAGCATGCCGGTCACTAACATTCCAAGCAGACTCGGAAGCTTTACTTTTTGACAGATCCATCCAAGTAACATTCCTACGATAAGTATCATTGCAATACTAAATAACATTTTCTTTTCCTCCTCAGATAAAATGTGCTCTCGGTAAAGAATTGCTAAAGCAATTCTTGTTGGTGTACCACCATTGTACGAGCAGTTTCCTATTCCGTAAAAAAGTGCAAAGCCAGCGCTTTGCACTCCAAGAATTGCTAAAGCAATTCTTGTTGATACACCACTACTGCACGAGCAGTTTCCTATTCCGTAAAAAAAGCCGACAACTTCTGCGTAAAAATGCAGAAGTCATCAGCTTATATAAGCGGTTTTAGTATCATTACTATGGGAGAACTTCATTCCCTTTTTTATCAATCAAATTCTAAATTCTAATTAAACTCGAAAAAGGAAATTGCCTGCTTCGCAGACGCTCCCTTTTCTTTTGTACGTTTTATTGTAGCACAAATTTTTTTCTTCTACAACCGGTAAAAATGCGGATCAGGCAGAGGATAAAGCAAAGTAAAAAGCCCACAACAGAAACGTATTTTCCAACACGCAGTCCCGGCGACTCATAGACAAGTTTTATCCGGTGCGTTCCGGCAGTCAATGAAGTACCGATAAATGCGTAGTTGATATCTTCTATTTTCGCTTTTTTGCCATCGACAAACAAAGAAAAACCATCAGCATTTGGTATCGACGTAACCAGTTTGCCATCTTCTGCACTGTCTACAGTACCTTGCAAGATGTCACCGGTTGTCCAGTTATCTGTTATTTTCATTTTATTATGATACAGCTTTTTAACACTCGCTTCACTGATCTTAGCTGCATAACATTTCACATTGTAGATCTGATAATCACCTTTTCCAAAAGAAATATGGAGCTTTTTTAAATTTTGCTTACAGGCAACCGCAAAACGGAACGTTTTATTTCGATTGTAGTAAACATGCGAACGATCGGTCAGTTTGTTCTTTTCATTTTCGATACGGATTGACATATCCTGCTTCTTTCGATTATTTTTCACATCAAATTCTACAAAAAGATAATTCGCACCTCTCTTTGGAATCTGTATATTTGCTTTAACGGTTGCATTTCCTTTTGAAACAATGTGATATCCGTTCTCTTCTTCATCAATCGTAAGAAGTTTTGACTGTATCGAACCAAGATCAAAAGAAACCGGGCTGACTTCCTGTTGCATCTGATGAACAATTGCTTCTGATGTTTTCTGAAGATTTTCTGTCTGCCGGTTTGTTACAGCCCCATGCAAAAAGGCAATCTGATTATAAGGATATTCCAAAAGTTCATATTGTTTTTCATCAAGCAGGGTGTTCGTCACATAACCGAGCGGTGCCACCTCTCCATTATCATAAACTACATTTTTTCCCTCTTTTTTGCACACTTTGGCATCTAATTTCTGATTCGAGATCAGATATTTGACCCCCATCATCTTTAAAAAGACACGGTTATTTGTCATTCCCTGCATCAAAATGTTGCGATGCGGCTCATTCAAGCCGAAAACATGCTTGCGGAAAGCATCATATTTGGCTGCATAGGCAGAAGAATAAATGGTTGAAATGCTTTGTTCCATATCATAAATGCGATTGATATTTACAAAATTCTCCTGATCGCTCCCTCTGGTTTCAATACGATATCCATACAAATCCTGCTCTTTTAATTCTTTGATCAGGCTCTGGTATTCCTGAGCATCAATCTCAGCAAAAAGCTGCTCTGATACCATGTTATTTTGCATTCCATGAAAGCCCATACTAAATGTACCCATCAGAGCAAAGACAGGTACCACGATGCAAGCCATTTTTCTGGTCTTCTCATACAGGAAGTGGCAAAGAAACATTAAAACCGCATCAAACAGAATGAAATATTGTAATTCTTTTATCTTGAAATCACAATAGATGGCTGCCAAAAAAACAGTAATGCCAAAACAAAACGATACTGCTCTTGGCGATAGCAGTCGGTCTCTCATTTTCATCAGGAAATATGCCATCCAGTATAACAGTAATGGCAAAAACGGAATCAGAACCTTTCCACGCAGATACAAACCACCATTTAACAGGTATTCAAAAAACGGCACGAAAAGAATCAATAACAGGCTATATCCTAAGAAGCGTTCCCATGCTTTTTTATAAAAGATTACACCAAAAACTGCTGTCAGCAATAAAGTCGTCAATCCGATCCCATAGCCGGAATATACCAGATGTGTCCATTTGACATCAGGGATCAGCAATTCTGCCAAAGTCACTGTCTGCTTTGAATCACTGCTTCTTCCCAGCAATGTAAATGCAGTCGGTACCAAAAGCACACCACTCATCAAAAGGCTGGTCAGGACATAAATAGCTGTCCGAAGTTCTAAAAGGAGAAACTCCTTTAAACGGAATGGAACCGTCTCTCTGATCGCATAAGCAATCTGATACAATGCAAGTGCAAATAAGCCGCCAATACTGAAATAATAACTTGTCATAACCATCAAAAAAATAGAAAAGCAAAGCATCAATGGCTTCTTTTTCTGCATAAAGCGATCCACACCCATAAAAGCCAGGATCAGAAACGGCATATAATTAACAAACATCCATTGTGTATACGACTGAAAAAGAACCGGTGTTGCAAAAAGATACATCACAGCCATAGAACAGCTTAATCTGCCGCGAAAACCTTTTGACCGCAGCCAGTGATATAACAAAAGCACCGATGACAGAATACAGATAACCGATATTACCGAAAGGTATGTGTCCATTGTTACAAACGGAAGCAGATACGAAGGTAAGATCAGCGGACTGAGCAGTCCATAATAAGAAAAGTTAAAAATGTTTTGTCCGCCACCAATGTTTGATGCAAAAGATGGGATCAGCTTCCCGGTTTTATAAAAAAGTTTTCGAAAATAATCCGGAAAAACAGAATGCTGGCTCATCCAGTCTACATCCGATGCAAAACATCCATAACGAAAAAGGAACATACTGATCACAACTGCCAGACAGCAGAATAAAAAAATCTCCTCAATATGATCCCGTACCCATTGTTTCATAATATCCTCAATTCCTCTCCTCGTAAATCTTTCTGATCCATTGTTTCCCTACGGAAGTTTCATTTTCCTGCCGATTCCTCAGGATCTGATTGCTCATCACTTCAAAGAGTGTAACACATTTTTGACACATTTGCACAAAAACAGAAAAAAATTAAGGAAACCGTAAGACTATGTAAAGAAAAGAGACATGTTCTTATATTGTCTCCCACTACCGGAAAGGATCCGTCTTTTGAAAATACAATATCGTCTGATGTCTCTTTTTATCTTTTCTTTCTATTTGTTTTTCTTTTACTGACTATTTTTAGCTGTTAGAAAGCATATTTTCCCTTTGTATTGCCGTCCAGCCATTTTGTTTTGTTCTTCTTTTCTTATTATAAACATTATCGTTCTTTTTTTACTACAAAGCTTTATACCTTGTCTTTCTTTTTTGTTAGGAAGATTACGCCTTATCATTCCTTTTTGCCAGGAAGCTTTATGCCTTGTCATTCTTTTGTACAAAATGCCATGCATCTTTGCACATCCGTTCTAAGTCATATTCCGCCTTCCAGCCCAGTTCTTCGTATGCTTTCTGTGCATTGGCATAGCAAACCGCAATATCTCCGGCACGTCTGCCCTGAATCTGATACGGAATTGTAATGCCATTTGCTTTTTCAAAAGCTTTGACAATATCTAAAACACTATAACCGATACCTGTACCAAGGTTATAAATAGATACACCACTCTTTTGCATGATCGCTTCTACTGCATTGACATGGCCTTTCGCCAGATCCACAACATGGATATAATCTCTTACCCCTGTTCCGTCCGGCGTATCATAATCATCGCCAAAGACGCGCAGATATGGCAGTTTTCCGATCGCAACCTGTGTAATATAAGGCATCAGGTTATTCGGGATACCATTTGGACTTTCTCCAATCAATCCGCTCTCATGGGCACCGATCGGGTTGAAATAACGTAACAGGATCACATGCCAGTCAGGATCTGCCTTACAAAAATCGGTCAGGATCTGTTCTAACATCAACTTTGTCGTTCCATATGGGTTGGTTGTATGCAAAGGAAAATCTTCTTTGATCGGAACGGTCTTGGGTGCACCATAAACAGTTGCCGATGAACTAAAGATCATCTTCTTACAATCATATTCCTTCATAAGTTCACACAGGTTCAATGTTCCGGTGATATTATTTTGATAATATAACAATGGTTTTTCAACAGATTCTCCGACTGCTTTTAGGCCTGCAAAATGAATCACTGCATCAATCTTATTTTCTTCAAAGATCGGACGCATCGATTCTTTATCACGCATATCTGCCTGATAAAATGTAATTTCTTTGCCTGTGATCTCTTTGATCTTATCAACAACATCTATTTTGGCATTATACAGATTATCAAATACAACAACTTCCATTCCCTGCTTCAAAAGTTCCACACATGTATGGGAACCAATATAACCAATACCGCCTGTCACTAATATTTTCATAGAAAATCCCCTTTTCCAGTCTAATGTACTTTCGGTGATTTTTCATTCAAAAGATTCCGAGAATACATTTTATATTTTATTTATCGCTTAGTTGAATTTTTTCTTCTGCTCTTCTATGAATGCCGGATCAGAAAAATAATCAATCTTCATGGCACTCTTTACTTCCTTGACTGTCTGGGCTGCGATCTTTTGTGCTTCTTCGCTTCCCTTTTTCAGAATTTCATAAACGCCTTCGATATCCTTTTCATATTCTTTTCTTCTGGCACGAATCGGACTAAGCTCTTCCTGAAGGACATTGTTTAAGAATTTCTTGACTTTGACATCACCAAGACCACCTCGCTGATAATGAGCTTTTAATTCATCCAGATTTGCATATTCCGGCAGATATTCCGCGAAATGATCGTCATTGCAAAATGCATCGAGATAAGTAAAGACCGTATTGCCTTCTAACTTGCCCGGATCTTCAATACGGATATGATCCGGATCGGTATACATTGACATTACTTTCTTACGGACTTCGGCTTCTTCTTCGGAAAGGTAGATACAGTTTCCTAATGATTTACTCATCTTTGCTTTGCCATCGATACCCGGAAGACGCAGACACGCTTCATTTTCCGGAAGTAAGATCTTGGGATCTACTAAAGTCTCGCCATATACGGAATTAAACTTATGAACGATCTCTTTTGTCTGTTCTACCATTGGCATCTGATCTTCTCCGGCCGGTACGGTTGTTGCCTTAAAAGCGGTAATATCGGCTGCCTGACTGATCGGATAGGTATAGAAACCAACCGGAATGCTTGTCTCAAAGTTTCGCATCTTAATCTCCGCTTTTACGGTAGGATTACGCTGTAAACGTGACACTGTAACAAGATTCATATAATAAAAGCTTAATTCTGTCAGTTCCGCAATATGAGACTGTACAAAAATATTTGACTTTGTCGGATCAATGCCTACCGATAAATAATCCAGTGCAACTTCCATGATATTATCACGGATCTTTGCAGGATTATCAGCGTTATCAGTCAATGCCTGTGCATCTGCGATCATAATAAAAATCTTGTCATATTCTCCTGAATTTTGTAACTCTACTCTTCTTTTTAAAGATCCTACATAATGGCCCACATGAAGCTTACCGGTAGGACGATCTCCTGTTAATATAATTTTTTCCATCGTTTTCCTCATTTCCATTACTCTATTGTGATGTCACCTGTTCCCTGTCTGTGCGAAGAACAAGCCACCTTGCTACGAAGTAATTTTTATAAATATACATCTTTTATGCATTCTTTATTAGTATAACACAACTATACAAAAAAGGGGAGAGAAAAAGTGCAGAGCCGGCACTTTGTCAAAAGTTTAATGATGCATTAAATAACAATAAGTACGAAAAAACACCCCGGAACCGAAATTCCGAGGTGTAGCATACTTTTCTGAAACGTCGTATAACGTACTGGATTGTAAAATAATTATCTCTTTGAAAGTTGCATACTGAACCGTAAGTGGCTTAGATGCTGGTGTTCTTGGTTAGAATGTTACTTGTGGGTGTATTATTCAGGGCTACTGAGGACTATCCATAAATAACAACAATTCATCATTCTCATACTATTCGTACCGATTTACTCTTTCAAGTATTTCACAACACCAATCAAAAACAATTTCAAAAGCAGAATCGAATTCATATTCTTTTTCATTTGTTATCTCATTTAAAAGCATCCATATTTTACGATCACTCCCACAGAGAATTGGCTCCATCTTGCTTTTGGTTTGAATAAACTCACCATTTTCAAGATAATATACATTTTGAAGTATATAAAATATATCTTTATAAATTAATGGCAACTTCATCTTATTTTTTTCTATATCATCGTAAACATATCTATGACATAACATATGATATAAATTTCCTGTGCTTAACTTTATATAATCAGCAATATCCATTCGGTTATATTTCGGTACAAAATCTTCAAGCGTACCGTAATAATCGGCTGTTGTATTTAATAAATGACATATTTCTTGAGGATTCCAATTTAACAGTTCCTTTGAACCACAAATAAAGCCACAAGATTTATCATAATTCCCAATCTCCTTTAATACTTTTTTATATTCTTTCAAATCATTTGGTTTCATTTCGTCAATAACAACCATAACATCAATATCACTTTTTTCTGTAGCCTCAGCACGCAAATAGCTTCCTTGAAGTCCCACATATAGTAGTCTATTTTCAAAAACCGTTTTTAGCGTTCCCACCAGTTCACGCATATATGCTCTTATATCAATCATTCCATTATTCTTCTTTCTTGCCTAACACTAGTAAGTAATTTCCGGATCTCCAACATTTTCATTTCCAAGATAAACCGGAGTCTCCTTGCCTTCATAATAATTCATAATGGCTCGTCTTAATTTGGAAGGATATAATGGTGCCTTATTGAGAGTTGCAATCTCAAGCCATTCATACCCAACCTGATTCTTATCAGGATGATATTTCATATTGCTTTCACCAATATAATCACATAGATAAATAACATCTACTCTATGATGTTTCTCTCCCTCAGCACCTTCGATTATAAACAATGCATCTTTTGCCTTAACTGAAATTCCTGTTTCCTCTGCCACTTCTCGTTGTACTGTCGCAGAAAGTAATTCTCCTGCAGCCTGTCCTCCGCCTGGCATAATGTAAAAATCTCCATCACTATCATGTAGTTTTATTGCAAGCATACATCCATCTTTTATAACTAATGCCTTTGCTGATGTTCTAACTAATCTGTCCATGTTTTTTCTCCATTTCTTTCTATATGCCCCCCGATAACTTACTATTAAACTAAATATGTTTCACCTATTTACATAGACATAATAATCTCTCTTGCTACACTTTCTGGAATCTCCTTTGCATACAGATTATCTCCAAATGACACAACATCTCCAATTCCTTTTTGTAGCACAAATCTCAATGCACCATTCTTGACTTTCTTATCCGTGTACAATTTTTTCAACAGTTTTTCTCTATCTATATAATCAGGTATCTTAGTTGGTAATTTTGCCTTTTCCAAAATATCTTGCACCAAGGTCTCATCCAAATCTGTACAATAGCCTAATTTCTTAGCCAATTTAACTTCTGCCATCAAACCAATTGCCAGTGCTTCCCCATGAAGTAATATGTATTCGCTTACTGTCTCAATAGCTCTGCCAACCGTATGTCCAAGATTTAATATCTCTCTTAAGCCACTTTCAAGTTCATCCTTCATAACAACTTTATATTTTATGCTGCAATTTTCTTGTGCAATATGTCCGCATACCTCATCATCTACATCAAAAACTGCCTGCATATTATCATTTATGTAATCAAAAAACTTTCTATCCGCCATACATGCATGCTTTATTGTTTCTGCAAGTCCACTAGAAATCTGTCTTGCCGGTAAAGTTTTCCAAGTTGCAATATCGATATACACCTTTTCAGGCTGATTAAATAATCCAATCAGATTTGTTGCCAACGGAGTATCTACAGCTGTCTTCCCACCAACAGAAGCATCCGCTGCTGCCAATAATGTTGTTGCATAATTTATAAATGGAATTCCTCTTCCAAATGTTCCCGCAACAAAGCCTGCCAAATCGGTTACAACTCCACCACCGACTGCAATAATACAACAATCTCGCCTATATCCTAATTCAAGCATCGTATCTTCAACATACTCTTTTGTTTTTCTTGTTTTATTTTCTTCCCCTGCAGGAAAAACAATCAAATCCGCTTTATACCCGTTTGATATTAAAAGTTCTAATATTTTGTCCGCATACAGAGGCTTTACATTACTATCCGTAACTACAACATATTTCTTAATGTTACCAACAAGCCCTGCATTAATATCAGCAATTAACTTCTTCTGTAATTCGTAACCAATCTCAATTTCGTAACTGTCATCAATTACCTTCTTTAATTCTACATTAAATATGCTCATACATTTGTTCCTTCCTGTATCCTTTAGACCTTATCATCCATACAACCAAAATCTCTTGGTCCCATGTGTTAATCATTGTATTCCACGATATCTTCTAATCTTTTTCTTGGACGCATAGCTGGAGTCTCTTCCTTATATCCTAAAGCTATCGCTCCCACCAATTCTGACGTGGATCCAATATACTCCATCAGCTCTTGGTATGCAAAACATGTATTACCTATCCACAATGATCCTATATTTAATTCCTCTGCCTTTAATAACATATTTTCTATAGATGCACCTATCGATAATAGATCATTCATTTCAGAAAATCTATCATCCACATCTAACTGAACAAATGGTGATTTTCCACTTGTATTAAGAACAATAATTACGACCGGTGCAGTTTCCATAATCTGGAGGGTATTTTTAGCATCCGGAATTCCATTCACTGATAAAGGAAGTCTTGGATGTATTTCTTCCATCTCAATACCCTTTTTCATAATGCTAAGCAATCTAGCTTTTGCTTCCCCACTATATACAAGATACTTCCAGGGCTGACGATTCTTCGCTGATGGTGCCACTCTTCCTGCATCAATAATTTTCTCTATAATAGAACGTGATATTGGTTCACTTGTATATTTTCTAATACTGCGTCGTGAATATATTTCTTCCAACATTTTTCTCCTTCTTACTCACCATCTTTTATAGTGTAATAGCTTCCCTTCAATTTTCCTTGTTTCACAACAACATCCTTTTCTACAAGTTCCTTCAAAATCTTTAAAGCCC
>OGNO01000130.1_pt1 | contig 72156 bp, 53 predicted proteins | sample 1573491 | NCBI WGS metagenome assembly OGNO01 (sample SAMEA2581900, study PRJEB24529) | metagenome | biome: Human gut stool | place: China | collected 2011
GAATTGCTTTAGCAATTCTTGGAGTGCAAAGCGCTGGCTTTGCACTTTTTTATGGCTCTTTGTCAAGCGTTTGGGGGATAGCAGCTCTCATACTGATTTTTCGAAAAAATAGACGCAGAGGGTGAGAATAGACAGCCAAGATACTGTTTTTTTAGAATAAAATTTGTATAATAAATAATATGAGATTGAAAAATCAAAAGGATTGAACTTTTCTGACAGGCTGTTTTTGAAAATGGACTTTTGACAATTTGATCGATAGAAGATGGAAATTGTGCGGACAATACGTATTTGCTTTTCTAAGAAAAGCAGAAAGGAGAGATTATGAAGAAGGAACAAAGGAAAAAGCAGATAGCAAATGAGCTTACAATACGCATCTTAAGTGTTGTATTGGCAATATTTGCACTGGTTCTGATATTAGTCTTTATTATGATCGATAATATCAGCATAAGTGCACAAAAGCAGGATCTTACCATGCAGTCAAAGGCAGCTTCTTATCAGCTGGAAACATTCTTTACAAATTATGTTACGACTGTAGAACAGATAGCTTTGGATGGCAATGTCAGAGAGCTCCTTGATACAACAAAAGCAGGAGATAAGATTACCGAAAATGATAAATATTCTCATGTATTTAATGAGCTGAAAAAGACAGCAGACTTTGATAAAGAAAATATCATGGCAACATGGGTAGGTGATATTGATGCGAATGTGCTGACACAGTCGGATGGATTTACCAGTGACGCTTCTTTTGAAATAACACAAAGAGAATGGTATAAGGTAACAGAAAGTGGAAAATCAATGCTGACAGCACCATATCAGGACGTAAGCACAGGAAAAGAGATCATGAGTGTGGCGGCACCGGTCTACAACGAATCCGGCGACAAGGTTCTTGGTGTGGCAGGTGTAGATATTTCGTTAGACCATATTAATGAGATCTGTTCACAATACAAGATTGGCAACAAGGGTTATATCGTTCTTTTGACAGAAGATGGAACGATGGTATATCACCCAACAAAAGAAAATGAATTAAAGAAGCTATCAGAAGCAAATATTTCAGATGACGTTATGAATGCACTTAAAAGCAAAAAAGGTACTTTCCTTTCTTATAAAGCAGATAAGTCAACAAAGGAGGGATATGTAGGACAGATTGGCTCCAAAGGATACTATGTGTTAAGCAGTCTGCCGGCGAGTGAATACTATAGCTCCCTGATTACAAGTCTGGTCGGACTTGTCTGCCTTCTTGTGATTGGTGTAGCTGCGATCGTACTTGCGATCCGTAAAGTGGCAAAGAACATTTCTAAGCCAATCGTAGCATTAAATGATGTAGCACAGGAGCTTGCAGCAGGAAATCTTGATGTAGCACTTCATGTTGAATCGCAAAATGAGATCGGTGAGCTTGCAGAATCCATTCAAAAGACGGTTGACCGTTTGAAGAAATACATTGATTATATTGATGAAATTTCAGATATGTTAGACCAGATTGCAGATGGTAAGTTAAAGGTTTCGTTAAAATATGACTATTCCGGAGAGTTTGCAAAGGTAAAAACTGCTCTGTTACATATCTCTGCCTCTATGCAGGATATGATGCATAACATTATTCAAAGCTCAGAGCAGGTATTGTCCGGAGCAAATGACCTTTCAAAAGCAGCACAAAGCATTGCAGAGGGTGCAAGTACACAGGCTGCATCCGTTGAGGAGCTGGTAGCAACAGCGGTATCTGTTTCGGAGCAGGTAAATGAAAATACACAAAGTGCAAAAGAATCTGCTGTAGAAACAGAACGTGTAACAGACATGATGAAGAACAGCAGTGATCAGATTATACAGATGATGGATGCCATGAATCGTATCTCTGAGAAGTCGCATGAAGTTGTCGGCATCATTAAGACGATTGAAGACATTGCAGATCAGACCAACCTTCTTTCCTTGAATGCGTCGATTGAAGCCGCCAGAGCAGGAGAAGCAGGTAAAGGATTTGCTGTCGTTGCTTCTGAGATCGGCTCACTTGCTGATGAAAGCTCGCGTGCAGCAAGCAATACAAGAGATCTGATCGGCATTTCCATTGATGAGATCGAGCAGGGTACATCATTAGCACATGAAGTGGTAGATTCGATGAATGAAGTGCTTAAAGCAGTACAGAATGTCAATGATCTGATCGGAAAGAGTGCACAGAATAATGTGGCACAGGAGCAGAGCGTAGAGCAGATCCGATTAGGCATCGAAGAGATTTCTAATAGTGTACAGGATAATTCGGCAGCTGCAGAGGAAACCTCAGCTACTTCCGAAGAACTGGCTGCACAGGCAAATATTCTGACGGATATGGTACAGCATTTTGATCTGGGAGAATAGAGTGATAAATCCTCAAAAAACGAGGATTAATATATAAGAATACTTTTTAAAGGTAGCAAAGGCATCGGTTATGGAACTGTCACCCCGAAATCTGACTTTGGGAGGCAATTCTAGTCCGGTGCCTTTGCTTTATGGAATAGGAAAATGCTCGTGCAGTAGCACAACACGCTGGCGTTGCACCTTTTTAGTTCAAATTTTTCCTGGAATACATAATAATACAAAGGTTTTATGGGATCACAGGATAAAAATGTATAATACGAGCGAAAAATGTATAAAAATAAGTCGTATTCTCTTGTGAACATGGTAAAAAAACATTATAATAGCATTACTTACTATGCATTTTTATAAGAGTGTACATATAGCAGTGGGGGAGCTGGCAAGAATTACAGAGTGATTTTTGTAGTGCAAAGCATTGACTTTGCACTTTTGCAGCAATGTAAAGATGCACATACAGTAGTGGAAATTTTTGGTTTGATTTACAGAAGAAAGCAGGTATGAGATGCAGCACAGAAAAAGTTATGAGATCAGTATATTTGTAATCGGATGCATTTTGATTAATTGCATTGGAAAATGGCTGGCAGGAGCACTGCAGCTTCCTTTATGGATGGATTCTTTTGGGACAGTATTGGCTGCATATGTGCTTGGGCCGATATGCGGTGCTTTTATTGGAGCGACGGTAAATATTATATACGGATTGCATTCATCGCTTTCACTTGTTTATGCATTAACAAATGTTGCACTTGGAATTCTGGTAGGCATTTGTGCAAGAAAGGGATTTTTTGAAAATCTTTTCAGAACATTGTCATTGAGCTTTTTAGTGACAATGATCTCGGTGCTCGTTTCTGCACCTTTGAACTATTTTTTTAGTAATGGGATGACCGGTAATGTCTGGGGAGATGGCGTTGTCGGTTTCTTGGAATTAATGGGGATTCAGAAGGTGATCCGGTGTATCATCGGTGAGTTTTATGTTGACTTTTTAGATAAAGTGATCACATTACTTTTATTCTTTTTTATATTAAAAGCAAAAGCATTACGCAAAAAAGACGGCAGACGAAGTCATGTACGGAAAAAGACATGGCTTGGTTTGCTTTTTTTCTTGCTTTTTGCACCTGCAGTTCTGGATGGGACATCTGCACAGGCAAAACAACAGACAACACAGGTAAAGCACAAGACAAGACAGACCAAACAACAGGCAGATCATAATGCAGACAGCCAATTTAATACCTATGTCAGAACGATTTACAATGGTGAAAATGGGCTGCCCGGAGGTGCAGCCAACGACATAGCACAGACAAAAGACGGTGTTTTGTGGATCGGAACCTATGGAGGTTTGTATCGTTATACCGGAAGCCGTTTCCGCTGGGTAAACGAGTTTGAATCGGTGAAAAACGTAAACTGTCTGTATACAGATGAAGCAGGCAGATTATGGATCGGAACAAATGATAGCGGAGTATCAATCTGCATTAACGGAGAAATATCAAATGTATTGGATGCAACCGAAAAACTTCCTGCAGATTCGGTTCGTTGTATTACAGAAAATACAGATGGTAATTTTTATGTTGGAACGACCGATGCATTAGCAATCGTATCTTTATCAGGTGGACTTTCCGTGACGGAAACCATTTCGGAGATTAAGTATGCAAAAAGCCTATCGACGGATGCTGTGGGTACGGTCGCTGCAGTTACGGATGAAGGATGTCTATACCTGTTAAATGGAAGTAAGATCGTTACTAAAAAAGAAAAAAGCATCAGTGGCACGGCATATACCTGCTGTACATTTGATGATGCAGGAAAACTATATCTTGGTACACAGGAAAATACGATAGAAGTATACCGATTTGAAAATGAAACATTAAAGAAAGAAAAAGTGATCTCCTGTCGGGATATGATAAATATTAAATCCCTGCAACAGTCGGAAGATGGTTATTGGTTTGTCTGTGCTGACAATGGAACAGGATATATTGACAAGGAGGGAATCTATCATACGATCAATACAAATCAGTTTAACAGTTCAATTGACCATATGTTAATTGATTATCAGGGGAATCTTTGGTTTACTTCGTCCCGTTTAGGACTTTTGCGTATGTGCAAGTCGGTATTTACAGAGATTTATGATGAAGTCGGTTTGCCGGGGGATGTTGTTAATTCTGTCACAAAATGGAACGGGCAGTTTTACTTTGGAACGGATAACGGATTACATATTGTGGATCAGAAGTTAACCAAAAAGGTAGATAACAGTCTGACGAAAAAGCTGGAAGGTGTCCGAATACGTTGTCTTAAAGAAGACAGCAGACATCATCTCTGGATCTGTACAGGTGGTGAAGGTGTCTGGGAAATTGCCGGTGATCGGATCTACACTTACAAAGAAAAAGATGGTATGACAGGAGATAAGTTCCGATCGATCATTGAACTGGCGGATGGTACGATGGTAGCTGCCGGAGATTTCGGGATTTCCTATATCAAAAATAGAAAAATTTGTGCTACGATCAAAGAAAAAGACGGACTGACAAATCCTAAAGTTCTTTGTATGCTGCAAAAAGAGGATGGAACGCTTTTAGCGGGAACCGATGGAAATGGAATTGCGGTCATTCAGGATACTAACGTGGTAGGAAGCATTAAAAAGTCGGATGGACTCGGATCGAACGTGATCATGCGGATTGTAAAAGACAGCAATAATGAAGGATATTTTGTGATCACAAGCAACAGTATCTGTTACATCACAAAAGCAGGAAAGATCAGAATTTTAAAGAATTTCCCGTATTATAATAATTTTGACCTCGTAGAAGGAAACCATGGAGAGGTCTTTGTCCTTAGTGCAGCCGGAATTTATGTTGTAGATAAGAAAAAACTGTTACATGATAAAGATACAGAATATGATCTTCTGGATTCGACAAAAGGATTACGGGAGTCATTGACACCAAATGCATGGAATTATGTTGATGACAAGGATAACCTCTATCTTTCCGGTGGTTCCGGAGTTGTTTATATGAATATCAACGCATATAGTACAACGAAGTCATCGTATCGTATGTTGCTCAAGTCGATCAAGTTAGACGGAGAGACCGGTCAGGTAGAGCGAGGCGAGGTGTTTCACATACCAAGAGGTGTTTCTCGTGTAGAGATCATACCGGAAGTGATCAATTATTCGACAAATGACCCGTATGTGCGTGTCTGGCTCGAAGGTTTTGACAAAAAGGCAACGATCGTACAGCAAAGTGACTTAAAAAATATCGTTTATACGAATCTGCCGACCGGGAATTACACATTCCATATGGCAGTATATGACAACAAAAAGAGTAAAGTCATAGAGGAAAGTACCTATCAGATCGTTAAAGATAAAGAGATTTATGATCATTGGTGGTTCTATCTTTATTTTGGTATTGTCTTTACCTCAGCAATTGCGTATCTGACATGGCTTGTAGTCAGAACACAGATCCAAAAGACATTAAATATTCAGAAGAAAGAATTGGAACTGACGAAAAGACAGCTTGAAATGGGAAATGAAACGATTTTAACGCTCGCTAAGACGGTAGATGCTAAAGATGTCAATACAAGCCAGCATTCGTTCCGTGTATCGGAATATGCTTCGATGATCGCACAAAGGTTGGGATATAGTGATCAGGCGATTGAAGATTTAAAGAAATCCGCCCTCTTGCATGATATTGGAAAGATTGCGATTCCTGACCGCATTTTGAATAAGGACAACAAACTGACGGATGAAGAATATGCCGTTATGAAATCGCATGTCGTAAGAGGTGGTGAGATCTTAAAGAATTTCACATTGGTAGACCATGTATATGAAGGTGCATTATATCATCATGAACGTTATGATGGAAAGGGATATGTGCAAGGGTTGAAAGGGGAAAAGATTCCTTTAAATGCAAGGATCATCGGAATTGCAGATGCATTTGATGCAATGACAGCAAATCGCGTCTATCGAAAGAAGCTCGATATGGAATTTGTATTAAATGAGATCAAAAAAGGAAGAGGAACACAGTTTGATCCGATGCTTGTAGACATCATGCTCGATCTGATCGAAGACGGTACAATTGATGTACAAAAGATCTATGCACCGTAATATATGATCGGGATAATAGTTTTGATAAAAGCAGTATTGTTCAGGATTATGTCAGACTGAGAAATGAAAAAAGCCGGGAAAGTTCAGTAGTTTGTATCAGAATCGTGTCAGATCAGGCATGAAAAAGGCAGAGAAAATGTTTTTGTAAAAAGGGAGACCGATATGAAAAAAATATATGCAATATCATTCATTAGTACCATTGCTGTGATCATCGTTGCGGCATTGTTTCAGTTCCTTGTGCTGGATAAGAGAACACAAAAGCACATCAAAGTTGGATTTGTATATGTAGGTGATACCAGTACTGTTTATACCGGGAACTTTGTTAAAGCGCAAAATGCGATTGAAAAGCAATACGGAGATCGTGTAAAAACCTATGCAAAATACAATGTGACAGAAGGAAATGAGGGCGAAATCTTACAGGAACTGATTGATACCGGCTGTGAATTGATCTTTACGACCAGCTATGGATTTTCCGAAAAGACAAAAGAATATGCGAAACGCTATCGCAATGTACAGTTTTGTCAGGCAACCGGATCCAATGCCAATGAAAAGCCAAAACTTAGCAATTATCATACTTTCATGGGAGCAGTTTATCAGGGACGTTATGTATCAGGTGTGGCAGCAGGCATGAAGATCAAAGAAATGATCAAAGATAAAACAATAACAAAAGAGCAGGCAAAGATCGGATATGTCGGAGCGTATCCGTATGCGGAAGTAATATCTGGCTATACGGCATTTTTACTGGGAGTACGATCGGTTGTTCCGCAGGCGGTTATGACAGTCAGATATACCAATACATGGGGGAGTTATGCGTTAGAGAAAAAGTGTGCTATGGAACTGATAGATGAGGGATGTGTCATAATATCACAGCATTCTGACACAACCGGCCCGGCTGTTGCCTGTGAAGCGACAAGAGGAACAAAGACCACATATCATGTAGCATATAATCAGAGCATGGAAGATGTGGCACCGACAACCTATCTGACAGGATGCCGTATTAACTGGGAACCATACATTTTAGAGGCGGTTAGTGCAGTTTTATCAGATAAGAAAGTCGAAGATGTTGTCAATGCCAACATAAATGGAAACGATGCCGGAGCAGGCTTTGAACGTAACTGGGTGGCAATGCTTGAATTAAATGAAATCGCAGTGGCGAAAGGCACGCAGGAACGGATGGAAGATGCGATCAAACAATTAAAAACCGGCAAACTTGCCGTTTTTCAGGGGGATTATATAGGAATCAATCCATATGATGCAAAAGATACTATTGATCTGAATAAAGGTTATCAGGAAAATAAGGACAGTTCTGCACCGACTTTTCATTATGTGCTGAAAGATGTAATACAAATTGAATAAAATGAAATTCTCATGACGAATAAATCAGGAATGAAACGGAATTATCTTGAAGATGTAACCGGGAATGAAGCAAAACTATCTTGAAGATGTAATCGGGAATGAAGCAAAATTGACTTGAAGATGTAACCGGGAATGAAAAGAAACTTTCTTGATGATAGAATCAGGAATGAAAAGAAATGCTTGTGCATATACATATAGAAAGGTATAAAAGAGCGGGTGTGACCGGTCAGGGCAGGAGGCATTTCATGAAAGAGCAAAGCAGACAGGATTACAAAAAATACTTTATGCAGGATCGGAAAAAAGGATTTTTCGGGCATCGTGGCAGGCTGGCTGCTTTTCTGATCTGTCTTGTTGCGGTTCTTGGTGCAGTCTGTATCAGACAAGGCATTTTGCCGGTTTCTTATCATTTGCTCGATCATCCGAAAGTGCAGGACAACCGTAGTGTAAAAAAGACACAAAGCGATTTTGATGCACTGATACAGCAGATCTTTCGGGACGAAGTGACTTCGGATTCTTTTACGTTAAATTATACATTAAAGGCAAAAGAAAATTATGGGATTACACAGGAGAAACCAACGCTTGGTGAATATTCCCTAAAAGAAATGAAAAACAGTCTCGTTATATCGGAAAACCGCGTTGCAACACTCGAAACCTATGATTATGAAAAGCTGACCAAAGAGCAAAAGCTGATTTATGATACGATATATCTTTTATCAAAACAGAATTTAGAAGCGGCAGATTTCCTGGAATATACGGAATGCTTAGGGCCGACAACCGGTATACAGACGCAGCTTCCGGTTTATTTTGCGGAATACAGCCTGCGTTCGAAAAACGATGTGGATACCTATTTGGAATTATTAAATCTTGTTCCGGCATATTTTAAGGAAATTCTGTCTTTTGAGCAGATGAAAGCGAAAAAAGGGATCTTTATGTCGGAGACAACCGCACAGGCGATCATCGACCAATGCAATGATTTTGTAAGCAAAACAGAGCAGAATTATCTGATCACGATCTTTGCGGGTAAACTTTTAAGCGTTGCCGATATGACAGATACCGAGAAGAGTACCTATGAGCAAAAGAATAAAGAGTTGGTTCTGAATGCGGTAATACCGGCATATAAGAATCTCGCAGAAGGGTTAAAAGAACTAATAGGCAGCAGCAAGAACCAAAAAGGACTCTGTTATCTTGAAAAGGGAAAAGAATACTACAGCTACCTGGTCAAAGCCAAGACCGGATCAGACCGTTCCATCAAAGAAATAGAGCATATCTTAGACAATAAGATTGAAGAATTGAAGAAAAAAATTGCAAAAGTGATCTCTGATACACCGAATGTTTATTATCAGGCACAAAAAGCGGAATATACATACAACACGCCACAGACAGCAATGGAACATCTAAAAAAAGCGATTCAAAAAGACTTTCCTACACTGGATGAGTCGATCGGATATGAATTAAAATACGTGGATGCGTCTTTGGAAGAAAGCATGAGTCCGGCATTCTATCTGACTCCGGCAATCGATGATTACAAAAATAATGTCATCTATATCAACCGAAATAAAAGATATGATCTGTCAAAAGCATTTACAACGATTGGTCATGAAGGATATCCGGGACATTTGTACCAGACGTGCTATTTTCAATCGCAAAATCCGTCACCGCTTCGCAGTATGATCAATGTGGCAGGATATACCGAGGGATGGGGAACATATGCAGAGTTATACGGTTATGATCTTGCAGGGTTGAAAAAAGATGTCGCTAAGCTTTTAAAAGAAAACACATTGATCACGCTTTGTCTGTATGCAAAAGCTGATATCGGTATTCATTATAAAGGATGGGATCAGAAGAAATTGCAACGGTATCTGACGGATTTTGGATTTAGCAAAAGCAATATGATGGCAATCTATCAGTCGCTTTTGGCAGAGCCGGCAAGTTATATGCCATATACAATAGGGTATTTGGAAATAGATGACCTTTTGAATGATGCAAAAAAGCAACTGGGCAGGAAATTCGTTCTAAAAGACTTTCATAAGTTCTTCTTGTCGCTCGGTCCGGTTCCGTTTACGGTAGCAAAGGATCGGATGCAAGGCTGGATAGAGATGCAGTTACGTCAAAAATAACGCATAAAATGTCAAAAGTAGTTTGGAAATACAGAAAGAATATTTTATACCGTTCAGGTACGTTTTATCCTGACATGGGGTGATGAAGAATCGGGTGCGGTTGCCGATGCAGATTCTCATTTGATCGGTCCGGTAAATGCCACAGGAAATCATTTCCATACATACTATAGTGACCAGGCAGCATGGAATGGTGAGGAAGAAGTAGCAGATCTTGATCTGGATGATACCGATTATGAAGGTCCGGAGACTACTACGATCTACAAGGAATATCCCGGAGTGTATTCTTTCTATGTACATGATTATACGAATTGTGACTCAAATGACAGTTCACAGCTTGCAGCATCAAATGTTAAAGTAGAAGTGTATTCCGGAAGTTTTAAGATGGCAACATATTATATGCCAAACAAAGAAGGAACATTATGGCATGTATGTGACTATGACAGCCGTACAAAAGCACTTACAAATGTTAATGAAGTGACATATCATACGGAGCCTTCTAATGTCGGATTATCAGATGAAGAAGTTAAAGTACTGGAGATAAAAGAGAACATTCGTGAACGGTTGTTTAACATTGAGAATATTGCAAATGGTATGGCAAATGGTGCAGATGAAGTGGATGCGAAAGTGACAGCATGGAGACAGCAGGTGGACAGTTATGATATAGAGGTGTTGAATGAAATCCAGGATGCCGTAGAAGAATATTATCAGCAGATAAATAAGATGTTTTTGTATGATGTTTCCTACACGGTAGATGACAATGAAAAGAATGTGTATGAAAATACCAGTAGCAGGATTTATATCAATAAACTAGACAGCAGTGTACTTAGTGATATTAAGATTACTCTGTCCGATAGCGATAGTGATACCGTGGTTACTGAGGTTACACCGGATGAAGGATACGACAAAGCATACAAGCTTACCGCATCGAATGGTTTTGAAAAAGTAATCCGGGTTAAGATCAAAAATTTGACACAGGATGATTGGAATGCTTCTATTGATGATGAAGATTGATCGAGGTCATAGCAAACCGTTAAAAGGGTAAAAATGCATGGGAATGGCAGATACAAATTTAATATTTTCGGCGAAAATAGATTGACTTTTTTAAGCAGTTGTGAGATGATAAATCCAAATTGTGTTACAGGTGAAATGATTGTATCCCCGATACTTTCGGATAATCCTTTATCGGAAAGCAGAGAGATACGAAGAATTTTGAACCGGTATGCACAATATACCAGTTACTAAGTGACAAAAAATACTAAGAAAAGTGAGGTTGAATGCAAATGGCAACAGTAGATTTAAGTCAGTATGGTATTACAGGAGCAACAGAGATCGTTCACAACCCTTCTTATGATGAGTTATACAAAGAAGAGATGAAGGCAGACCTCGAAGGATATGAAAAAGGACAGGAAAGTGAACTTGGCGCTGTCAACGTTATGACAGGTATCTACACAGGTCGTTCACCTAAAGATAAGTTTATCGTTATGGATGAGAACTCAAAAGATACAGTATGGTGGACATCAGATGAGTATCCAAACGACAACCATCCGGCAAGCCAGGAAGCTTGGGAAGCAGTAAAAGAACTTGCTAAGAAAGAACTTTCTAACAAGAAGCTTTATGTAGTAGATGCTTTCTGTGGAGCTAACGAAGACACAAGAATGGCAGTTCGTTTCATCGTTGAAGTTGCATGGCAGGCTCATTTTGTTACAAATATGTTCATCAAGCCATCTGCTGAGGAACTTAAGAACTTCAAACCGGATTTCGTAGTTTACAATGCTTCAAAAGCAAAAGTTACAAACTACAAAGAGTTAGGTCTTAACTCAGAGACAGCAGTAATGTTCAACATTACAAGCCGTGAGCAGGTTATCGTAAATACATGGTATGGCGGAGAGATGAAGAAAGGTATGTTCTCTATGATGAACTACTACCTCCCATTAAAGGGTATTGCATCTATGCATTGTTCAGCAAACGCTGATATGGATGGAAAGAATACAGCAATCTTCTTCGGTCTTTCAGGTACAGGTAAGACAACATTATCTACAGATCCTAAGCGTCTCCTTATCGGTGATGATGAGCATGGCTGGGATGACAATGGTGTATTTAACTTCGAGGGTGGCTGCTACGCTAAGGTTATCAACCTTGATAAAGAATCTGAGCCTGATATCTACAATGCGATCAGAAGAGATGCTCTTTTAGAGAACGTTACTATTGATGATAAGGGTGTTATCGACTTTGATGATAAGACAGTTACAGAGAATACTCGTGTATCTTACCCAATTGATCATATCAAGAACATTGTACGTCCTGTATCGTCTGCTCCTGCAGCTAAGAACGTTATCTTCTTATCAGCAGATGCATTCGGAGTTCTTCCTCCGGTATCTATTCTGACACCAGAGCAGACAAAGTACTACTTCTTATCAGGATTTACAGCAAAGCTTGCAGGTACAGAGCGTGGAATCACAGAGCCGACTCCTACATTCTCAGCTTGCTTCGGACAGGCATTCTTAGAGTTACATCCTACAAAATATGCTGAAGAATTAGTTAAGAAGATGGAGAAGAGTGGTGCTAAGGCATACCTCGTAAATACAGGATGGAACGGAACAGGTAAGCGTATCTCTATTAAAGATACTCGTGGTATCATCGATGCTATCCTTGATGGTTCAATCAACAAAGCAGATACAAAGAAGATCCCACACTTTGATTTCGAAGTTCCTACATCACTTCCGGGTGTTGATCCTGCAATCCTTGATCCTCGTGATACTTATGCAGATGCTTCTGAATGGGAGACAAAGGCAGTAGATCTTGCACAGAGATTCGTTAAGAACTTTGCTAAGTATGAAGGAAATGAAGCTGGTAAGGCATTAGTAGCAGCAGGTCCTAAGGCTTAATTTTAACAAAAACTCTAAGGTACAATCGTATCCTACAGAGAAAAAAGAAAGTGTAATCGCATTTTTCTTGAAAATATAATATAGAGTATTATAAAAGCAGATACCCTCATTTTGATCGCTTGATCAGAATGAGGGTGTTTGCGATTTTGTATAATATAGATTGGTAAGGGGAGACAAAATGGAATATGAAAACAAACATGGGTTGAAACGTACAATACGTGGAGCCGTACGTGTAGCAATGGCAATTGCGGGTGGTGCTTTTGGAGAAAAATATAAACAACCCAAATTTATTGAAAATTCCGCGCAGGATTCTTTGTACCGGAAGCTTACCCAAATGGTAGATGAAGGAAAGTTTGAAAAAGCAGAGAATATCCTTTGGGAACGTGCAGAGAAGAAAGATCTGCTGGATTTACAGCTTGCGGCAGCAGTATATTCTTATATGAATGAAAAAGAAGATACATTTATAGAACAGTCCGATTTTTCGCGGGAAGAAATAGAATATGGAATTCGCTGTGTAATGAATATGTATGGTTTTGATGCGTAGCTCGTTGAGACAGACAAAGAGAAAACTAATAATGTTATGGGTAGATTTATAAAAAATGAGTGTAAAAGAAAACTGACACAATTTTATAAAATATAACTTATAAGATGAAAACATCAAATGTTTTTACATTCATAGTATGTTATTTTTATGAAAAACAGGCAGTATATTTTTAAGTGACATTGTAAATGAAATTTTATAAGAAAACATCAGACTGCCGCAAAAGGAAAACTTTGCGTTTATTACGATGATAAAACAAGGAGAAGGAAAAATTATGTATGAAAAATTAGAAGCAATCGAGCAGGAGATTGGGAAAGTCATCAAAGGAAAAAAGGATGTGATCCAGAAGGTTTTAATGGCTATTTGTGCATCCGGTCATGTACTTTTGGAGGATCATCCGGGTTCTGGAAAGACTACTTTGGCAAAAGCGATTGCAAAAGCCATGGAACTGGATTATAACCGTCAGCAGTTCACACCGGATACAATGCCGAGCGACATTATCGGCTATTCTTTTTATAATAAGCAAAAAGAGGAATTTCAATATGTGCCGGGTGTCGTACAGTGCAACCTGCTTTTAGGGGATGAGATCAACCGAACTTCTTCTAAGACACAGTCTGCTTTGTTAGAAGCGATGGAAGAAAAGACTGTGACCGTAGATGGCAATACGATGGCACTTCCTGATCCTTTTATTGTGATCGCAACACAGAATCCGATCACAAGCGGGGGAACACAACCACTTCCTGATTCACAATGCGACCGTTTTATGGTTCGTTTGTCCATGGGATATCCGGCATTTGAGGATGAAGTGACGATCCTGCGTGAAAATTCGGATGAAGATGCCATGCAACAGATTCATCAGATTGCGACAAAAGAAGATCTGTACCGGATCAAGGAACAGATTGCAAAGGTTGTTGTAAAAGATCAGATTTTAGAGTACATATGCCGGTTATGTGAAGCAACCCGCAGTCATGATGAGATTGAGCGTGGTGTCAGCACGCGTGGAGCGATTGCGGTCAAAAGAATGGCAATGGCAAATGCAGCATTTCATGAACGCAATTATGTGATACCAAAAGATGTCGAAGAAATCTTTATTGATGTGTGTGCCCATCGTATTATATGCAATGCAAGAGCAAAGATTGAAGAAAACAGTGAACAGCACATTTTGCAGAGGATCTTAGAACAGATTACACCACCTTCTCTGTTTCAATAGGATGAACATATATTGTTATCTGATATAAGTATAGTGAAACGCAGTTGACCGGTATGCAATCATGAATAAGACAGCTATCATTATCCGGTACAAGTATATATAGATACCGATTATGGATGTGAATAGGAACGGATGTTTTTTCATTAAACGATATAGATTGGCAGAGCGTGAGTGACAGAAGGAGGGAGAATCGGCATGTGGCTTGTGATTTTGGCAGGGTTTGTTGTTCTTTTGTGTATAGTGGCACACCAAATGCTGAGACATCATGTTACAGTAGCGGTACATGCGACGGAATATACCATGGCAGAACACCCTGTTATAGAAATAGAGATACAGAATACCGGAAGGATACCGCTTTTTCAGGTGAAAGCAGTTTTACAGATAGAAAATCGTGTCTTTGAAGAAACAAAGAAGATAGGTTATACCGGGCTGGTTGCAGCACATAGTAACAAACGGTTTGCCATTCCTCTCGATATGGAATATCCGGGAACCGTATGTATTACGGTACCTAAAATTATAGCAAAAGATTTTTTTCATTTATCTTTCTTTCAGATTGCATTAGAAAAGAAAGAATATTTCACGACGATCATGCCGCAGACAATCCGGCTTGACCGACTTGCACAGGTATGGAAAGAAAATTATGAGAAGGAACGTTTCTTTTTGCATCGGAAAGGCAACAACTTAAGCGAGATTTTGCAATATCGCAATTATGTCAGAGGGGACAGCCGTAAAAATATCAACTGGAAGCTTTCTGCCAAATACGACGAATGGATCGTGCGAGAATTTGATACCCCTACAGATAACTTTGTCCTGCTCACCTTTGATGTGCCACACAGTCTGTCAAAAGAAGAACGCAAACGGTTCTATGAGGTCTTGGTATCAATCTGTCAGGCATATATGCAGCAGAAAGTAGTTTATAATATTGGCTGGTTTGACTATGAAAGCAGACATTTTATCTGTTATGAGATCGTTGATTTCGCACATTATCTCAAAGCAGTTAGTTTGTTAATGAAAAATAGTCCAACAGATGCAAAAGACTGGTATGATTCGTTACAGTATTTACGAAGTCATAAAGAAGTCGGTGCAAAATATGCAAGAGTAATCTATGTGACAGAGGATCTTACCCAAGAACAGCAAAGAATGCTTCCGATGCAGGAGGGATTTTGCGTAGTAGATATAAAAAAATACGCACCGGTTACACAAAGTCTCGAAGAAGCGACAGGAGCGTTATATGCACTTCTTTCAAAGTAGCTGTTATTGCAGTTTAATGCTAAGTTTATAAGTATAGAAATCAGATCAGCAGGATCGGAATAGGAGCAGTATATGAAAGCATATTCGTATGAAGAGAAAAAGGCAACAGCACATATCGGAATGATCGGGACAAATGTGCTTATTCTCTTTGCGTTTTCTTTACTTGCGGGAATTCTGTTTTGCGAATTCGTTTGTCATAAGAATATTACGATCTATCAGGGACTCGTGCTTGTATGCTGTTGCGTTGTCATATCATTTCTTTGGTATTTTTTAAAAAGGAAAGTACATCATCCCTTTTTGATAGGAAGTGCCGGGATCTGCCTGCTTTCTTTGCCTGGTGGTGTCTTTTGGTGGAATGGTGCATTACAGACAATAAATGGCATTTTGCAATGGTATAGCAAACGAACAGGAAATCTTGCAGAAGAATATGCTGTCAGTGACCGGTTTGTGGCAGTTGGAACTATCTTTTTTGCAAGCAGTCTGTTACTGCTTTCCTTATGGATCATACAATATTTTCTGGATCGTCGGAACGTACTGGGCATGGTTATCGGTATGCTTCCGTTTTATCTGGTCGCATTTTTCTTTGGAAAGCATTTTGTGATAATGTGTGCGATCGGATTGTGGATAGTATTTTTGTATTGTCTGCATGATGCATTTCGTTATGGTTATGTTCTTTCTGCCCAAAAAGAGAAATGCACAATCGGGCTTTTGGCAATGTGCATATTGTTGACAGGGATTGCTACCGGAGCAGGAATTGTTTATGAAGATCAGTTTGTGCAGTGGAAAAGGGCAGAAAAGAACAAGATAGAAACAAAAGCGTTTGGTACAGCCGATCTTTACGAAGGCGATTTTACAGGAAAGAGAAAAGCGACCGATTCAAAAGAGCTGCGTCTTACAGTAGAGACAGACAGTGACAGTGTATTTTATCTGAAAGGTTTTGTCGGCAGTAATTATCAGGATCGACAATGGAAAGCATTGGATGATTCAGTATATGCAAAGAAGCACCAAGAACGTTTCCGCTGGCTTGCGAACCGGAATTGGAGTGTCTGGACGCAGGAATTTAAAGCATTGTCGGCAACTTCTTATAGAGAGCAGGGTACGAAGAAAGTTCGTGTTAAGAATGTACAGGCAAGCAGAAAATATCAATATCAGCCGTATTTTGGCATGACAAATGCCGGAAGTATGCTTAAAAAAGGTCATGACAGTACATTGCAAAATGAATGGTACGCTGTCAAAAAAGACACGACATACCGGATGATCGAAATGAAAGATATGGATTATCTGACGATTCAGACTTTGGCACAGTTAGAAGCCAGACAATCCCAAAAAGAAATATCTGATTATCTGGAAAGTGAATGGACTTACAGAGAATTTGTAAAAGAAGAATATCTTACCATTCCAAAAGAATTTCAACACTTTTTTACACAACAGATCAAAAAGAATGTACAAACAATGTCTGTGCAGGAAAAAGCAACGATGATCCGCCAGTATTTATTAGATCTGACAGATGGAAATGAAGAGACAGCCGATGATTTTACTGATCAGAACTATGCTGATCCAATCCTTGCTTTTTTGCAGAAACAAAGAGCCGGGGGAAGTGCTTCTTATGCGTCAGCCGGAACGCTTTTGTTTCGGTATCTGGGAGTCCCGGCAAGATATGTGGAAGGATATGTGTCTTTACCGGAGAGTATGAACAGTACGGCTGCCGATACACAGACAGATGAAGAGACAGACGGAACTTTGCACGAAAAAAACAGCGGAAAGTCCGCGCAGACTATCCGTAATATCTATGCAGACGAAGCTCATGCATGGGTTGAGATCTATCAGGATGGACTTGGATGGATACCGGTTGAGGTCTCTCCGAAATATTATGGAGAAGGCGAGAAGGCACACAGAAAACAGCGTGTGGATCAGGTTAAAACAGAAGAATTGCAAATGAATGTTAAGATGCCGCCGAAAAAACTTTCTGAGAAACATACAATACCGATTCAGAGATACGTTGGCATTATGCTTGGTATGATTGTGCTATTAATTGTATTTTTGCTTTTACATTGGAGTATCTGCCGATATCAGAGGAAGAAAGGAAGGCAGCAGGGAACGCTGCAGGATCAGATCGGCTATCTTGCAAAAGAATTGTCCTATTGGTTAAAAGCAGATGGAATGCATGAAATGATACAAAGAAGTGATGCCTTTATCGATCAGATGCAAAAGTATGAGCGTCTATCTGATGATCATACTCAAAAGAGCCCGTCAAATGATTTGTCACAGCAATGTGAAAATGATTGGAAAGAGCATCAAGATGAAAAATCTAAGAATGGTTTTGCTAAGACAGATAAATATATTCAACGGAATTTTCAGAAAAAAGCTTCTTCAAGCGATTTTGCAAAAGCAGGAAAAAATATATCGTCCGATATTTGGAAAAAGGAATGCAATATTGAGCAGGTTCTTACAATTCTAGAGCGAAGAGCTTTCTCGGAAGAAGAAGCAAAAGCAGAAGAAAAACACTCTATGGAAATCTACGTAGAACATATCAAAAAGCAGATTTTTCGGAACGCAAGTCGTTTCAAAAAGGCAGTTCTTGTAATCTGGTATGGTATTTAAAGAAGGGAGGGTGCCGGTTTGAGAAAGAAACGAAAAAGTATATTATATTTTTTTATGATCGGATTGATAGCAATTATGCTCAGCGGTTGTCAGAAAAAGAAGATTACATATCACCCGACCTCCTATTTAATGACTAAAGAGTCAGGGAAGAACTATCCGGCATTAAAAACACAAAAAAAGTTTGAAGATGCCTTTGCAATGACAAAATTATCTGCTAAAAAAGATACAACGCAGGAAAAGACAGATCGCAAAAGCGATGAGACGCTGAAAGAAGAAAATGCTCCTGCGGTACAGGAGACTGATATGGCGGATCGAATTAACAATCAGACTTCTGACGAAAAGAGAGTCTCACAGAAAGAGCAAAAGTCGAAAAGGAACAGCAGCACTTCCAGTAAAAAAGATTCTGCTGACACAAAGACAAAGAAAGCTGCTACGGAGAAAAAGCCAGAGACAAACCGTACAGCTGATCAGACTGCGCAGCCATCGACTGCGACACAGACGCCGACAGAAGAACCGAAGCCAACGCAGACTTCCACGCCAAAGCCAACAGCGACACCAAAACCAAAAAAATTAGCAGAAATACAGGTGGATGGCAAATTGCGAAATGACTATAACAAAGGCGAAACAGTTGACTTATCAGTTCTTACTGTAAAAGCCGTTTACGAAGATGGCAGCACTAAAACGCTTTCCCGAGATGAATATGAGATGGATGGACTAAGCACATCCTCCCTTGGAAAGCATATCTGCACGATCACTTATCAGGGAAAAAGCAAAGAACTGAGCTATCGTGTTTACCAATATATGGTGGCAACATATGTGGTCTCAGATGAAGATACTGACGACGCGGTATGGCATGAGATCAGCGGTTTTACTTTGACAAAACAGCAGATTGCAAGCCTTTTCGGAAATGGTGTAACAGCAGATGATAAAATCACCTTAACAACCGGAAGTACAGTAGGAGATTCCTATACCTTTGAACATGGAAAGGGGCTGATCTACAACACAACAAACCAGATCCAACTATACATAGGATTTCGCTATAATAAAAAATCGTAATAAATAAGCCATTTACAACCCAACATTTTACGTTGTGTCATGCATTCCCTGCAAAGCACATGTCATGTTAAAGTAATATGCTTTCGTAATTCTATTTCTTTTGACTTTTGGAGCACTGTTTTGTCCGGTAAGAATATCTAAGATTTTTGACTTTTTTGCCCTGATTATGGGCGCTCTCATCTGATATAGGGGCAAGACCGGTCTGATGTACATTGCTGTTTGGAAATCTCAAAGGCCGTCGCCACTTGCGCTGCAAAAATGTTTGCTTTTTTGCAGTGCTATGTGTGCGCTACGTGGCTTTGCGAAGCGGGAGCGTGTCCCAAACAACAATGCTACTCAGGCTGAGTCGCCCCTATAGTTATGACCCGCGCCCAATCAGCAAAAAAGTCTTAAAAATCAGATATTCTAACCGGCCAGCGTGTCTTACCAAAAGGCAAAAAGAAATAGAATATACGAAAAGAACGTTTTTGGACATGACATGTATTTTGCAGGGAATGCATCAAAGAAGGGTGAGAGGGTGTGGGTTGCAAATGGTTTAGGGATGATGAAAAGGAGGAGATTAGGAGATGTTATTAGGAAGAGTGAAGAAAGTGATCAGTGGTTTGGTCGCATTGTCGATGCTTACGACATTTGCTGTGCCAAGTGGTATGGCAAAGGCGGCTGACAGCAGTGAACTGAAAAATCCGGTAGTAAGTAAGACCGAGACGACATGGGATCGTGTTGTCTTTGGCAGCTATTATTCTGAGGTACAGGAAAAGGATGTACCAATTACATGGCGTGTATTGAATGTCAGTGGAAATGATGCGTTTTTGATTTCGGATGAAATTCTTGCCATGAAGAATTACAATGACGAAGCAAAGGCAGTTACATGGGCAGACAGTTCTCTTAGAAGCTGGCTCAATGATGATTTTTTCAATTATGCATTTACGGAAGAAGAAAGAGCGGCAGTCATTCAGACGGAGATACAAAATAATAACTTTGATCTGACACAGACGGATTATGAAACGACAAATGATTATGTATATCTTCCGTCGTATCAGGAAATGCAATTAAAATCATATGGATTTAGCAATAACATTTTAGATCATGAAAGCCGTCTGGCATATACAAACACATATCTGGAAGCATCTAATATAGATGATACGGACGATCCGGCGGATGACAGCACCGATATCGGAGCACAGTGGCTTTTACGAACCAATGGAGAGAATCGTAATACTGTGTGCTATGTAGATGAATCCGGAGCACTTAGCAATGATTATGATATTTTAATGACAGATACAAGCGAGGGCATGGAGGATGATAATCTTTGCGGTGTCCGTCCGGTGCTTCATCTGGATCTGAGCAAGACAGATTGTTATACCGTTACATCTTCTTTTACGCAGACATTCGATCCGGATTGGGGAGGTTCCGATATAGATGACGAAAATGTAAAAGTCAATCTCTGGAGCTGTGTCTGGTTTGGAAATTATTATCAAAGTGATGAAAAGGGACAGACAAAAGATCCGATCAAATGGCGTGTACTGAAAAAAGACGGTAATGATCTGTATCTGATGGCAGATAAACTTCTGGATGTGTTGCCATATGGTACGACGGAGACAACGGATTGGAGTGATTCGACACTTCGCACATGGTTAAATGATACATTTATCAACGAAGCATTTAATGACACTCAGAAAGCGGCAATCGTTGATACGTCATATTGTGACAGTGATGCTTCGATCAAAGATAAAATAGCAATTCCTTCGAAGGCAGAAGCAACACTGGCTTCCGAAGAGACAGTTGCAGCCGGTGATGAAGAATATTGCACAGCGGCAGCGACAGTATATAGCAGTAAAAAGCTTGATGTTGAAAAAGATACATATGTGGAAGGAAGTTACTGGCTGCGTGATGTATGTGAAACAGGATATGATGAAAGCAGTGATATTGAATATGTCGAGGGGTATAAGAATTATATCAATTGTATTGAAGGAAATTCTTTCCAGGCGACGTCGGCATATCCGGAAGCAACAGGCATTGCAGTTCGTCCGGTGCTTCATTTGGATGCTTCTAAGACCAATGTATGGCAGAATGCCGGTGAAATCTGTGAAAACGAAGAGATCAATGAGATTCCTTATGGAAGCGGAACAGCAGATATCAGCAAGATCAAATCCCCTACATTAGTAAATGATGATTATACCGGATCGGAAACAGTCTATAAGGTATCTACATGGGATTGTGTCTGGTTTGGTAACTACTATCAGACATCTTCCACGGCAAAAACTCCTGTTAAATGGCGTGTTCTGGATAAGGATGATACAAAGAATACAGCGGTCCTGATTGCAGATGCCGTCCTGGATGCTCAAAAATACGATGAGGATGGTATATCAAATGGCTGGTCAGACGCGACACTTCGTGAATGGCTGAATACAACAATGTATCAGGAACTTTTCTCAGAGCAGGAAAAAGAAGCAATTGTTGAAACAGATACAACGGTAAAACAAGAGGGCGATGAAGACGGTGAAGCAGCAACCGGATCTGCAATTTCGACAACAGATCGTGTGTATCTGCTTGCAGAATCCGATTTTGTTAATGAATTATATGGTCTGATTCAAGAAGATGCCGATGTTTCACCAACTTGTAAAGCGATAGCAACTGCGTATCTGGAAAAGAAATACCCATTGCTAGGAGCGGCAGGAACTGTTGTCAACTGGTGGATGCGTGATAAGGGCTATTCAGTAGACAGTGCAAATTATGTAGATACAACGGGAACTATTTCTGAAGAATACAAAGAAAAGCTTTATGGAATCCGACCGGTGATCACGGTAGATCTTTCTAAAGCAACATTATATGATGCCGGAACCGTATCTTCTGATGGTAAGATCGAAGAAAAGGCTTATCCTGACAATACGACAAAAGATCCCGGTGATAATGGAAACATCGGCACGAAAGATCCGGGGATCCAGAATCCTTCTACAGGAACTAATACAACAGACAATAAGACAGGAGTTACGCCAAGTACCGGCAATGCGAAAAAGACGTATACGATCACCTATAAACTCAATGGTGGTATCAATGCATCGAATCCGACAACCTATACCGAAGGAAGTGCAGCGCTCACATTGCAAAAGGCTAAGAGAGCAGGATATCTGTTTGCCGGCTGGTATCGTGATGCTAAGTTTAAGAATGCCGTAACAAAGCTTTCTAACCTGACACAGAATATCACAGTTTATGCAAAATGGAAGAAAGTAACAGTAAGTAAAGTGTCATTGAAAAAGGCAAAGAAATCCGGCAAGAAGAAATGCAAGCTTACCTGGAAGAAGTGCAAGGGAATAGCCGGATATGAGATTGCCTGCGGTACAAACAAGAAGTTTAAGAAAGCTAAGAAGACAACTGCGAAAGCAAAGGTGACATCAAAGAAGATCACAATCAAAAAAGGAAAGAAAAATTACATCCGTATACGTGCCTTTGCAAAAGATTCAATGGGTAAAAAAGTATATGGTAAATGGAGTAAAGTAAAAGTCGTAAAATAGATTTTAGTCTGTTTGTGCTATTGTCTGTTTTGCAAAATATGTGATACTTTTTGAATAAATTATTTTTTATTATAAAAACCTCTAAACTGAGTAGTCGTATACTCTCGTTTGGGCAATATGTTTTATGATTTTGTTTGTCTAAAGGGAGTATATGAAATATATTTTACATCAGTTTGGAGGTTTTATTTGGTTTTGAAAATATTTGAAAGCAAACACAATGTAAATGATTAAATAATAAAGATATTGAAAAAAATATAAACAATATATATAATATAAATAAAAACAAAGGAGGAAAATATGAAAATTAGTAAGGTAGTAATGGTATCAATGATAGTGGGAATAATATCTTTTTGCGGGGTGGCGAATTCTGCAAAAGCATATTCATTAACAGGTGCTTGGTGGAACAAAGGAAAAATAGAATGGAGATACGAAAATTATATATCATATCGGGCAAAACAAATGTATGTAGAAGGAATAAATGAGTGGAAAAAGAAATCTATTGATGCAAAAATAAGTAGCGGGAATAAGGTCGTTTGTGGTGAAAGAAATATCAACGATACATGGGATGGATTAACATGTCCTGAATATAAAACCGGGAGTTTGGAGTTTAAAAGTCAAAATGTTTTTTTAAATAAATGTAAAAAGCAAACATGGTCTTCCGACGGGGCATTAAAATCCGTGGTAATACATGAGTTTGGTCATGTTTTTGGATTGGCAGATACAAGTAAGACAAAAAATATAATGAATGGATCAACATGGGGAACAAAGAGCCGTTATGGTACATATAAACTTACAACACCACAAAAAGATGATATATCGGGTGTGAACAAAATATATTAGATTTGAGGAGGAGCAGATAAAAATGAACAAAAGAAAGTTATTTTTTGCAATAGGAGTGATAGCAGTTATTCTGCTAGGCAGTACCTTTTTTGCACTGAATCAGAGGGGAAAGGAAGAAAAGAAAGAAAAAAAGATTGGTTATCTGACTGCCAGCTGGGAACAAAATTATACATCTATGGATGAGTTGGTGAAGGGCAGTGATTTAATTGCACATGTTAGAATGTTAGATGATGGTAAAAAAGTGCAAGGAAAAAGTAATACAATACAATACCGGGCAAAAGTTCAAAATGCTTTATATGGTTGTGAGAAAAATGATATAATATTGATTCAGATGACTGGACGAAGAGAACAAAATAAGATATGGGAGATAAAGGAAGATCCCTTGATGAATCAAAGAGAAGAATATGTTATGTTTTTGCAATTAGTCAAAAAAAATACATATATCACATTAACGGCAACACAAGGAAGGTTTTGGTATGATACTCATACAAAAACAGTATCGTCTATGAATTACATAGACAAAAACATAAAAGATTTTTGTGCGGTAAATGTAAAAAATATATCTTGGAATACATGGAAACAAAAGGTGCAAAGTTCACTGCCGGAAGAAAAGAGATTGCCTAAAGCTGTAATGCATGCAAGTTGGCATAAAAATTATACAACGATCAAGCAATTAAAAGTAGCGAGTGATCTGATTGGTGTAGTTCAGGTAAAAGAAAAAGTATATGACAGAATAGATAAGATTCCAATCACGAAAACGACTGTAGTGGTCAAGAGGGTGGTTAAGGGATGTAAGATAGCTCAGGAAAAAGAAATTATAATGACAGGTGGAATTTACAATGGGCATTATTATGAAATAGAAGATGCTCCTTTGTTAGAAAAAGAGCAGGAATATTTGATTTTTGCGCAAAAGAATAATGATGGAACATATTCTATTTTGAGTGGCGCACAGGGCAGAATGCTTTATAATTCACAAGCAAAGCAGATTATATCAACAGATGTGGCAGAAAAATGGGACATGAAAGGGATTTCATATCAGGGCATTTCTCTTGATCATGAACCATATGATAAAATTTTTGAAAAATAAATGGTAAATGGAGTGAAGTCAGATTTCAGCCGATTTTGGTTATTGACTGCATTGCAAAATGTTATGTTATAAAATAACAAAATCATTATAACGAAAAAGAAGCCAACAAGAATTGCATTAGCAAACTTGCTGGCTTCCATTTTTCTATCAGAAAATATTATTTCGTAAATTTCCAGTTAGCAAATTTCTTTACATGACCATCAAAAGCAAAGTAGATATCGTGTACACCTGTGAGCTTGTCAACCGGAAGCTTTAAGGAAACTTTTCCGGTTGCATCCGGTGTAAGCTTTGTGGAAAGCACCGTCTGGCCGTCACGGGTATCTAATGAAACTTTAAAAGTGACTTCTTTTGTCTCCGTTGTATCACATTCAAAGTTGGCTTCTAATGTCATCTGATCCGAGCCATCGCCAAAGTCGGCAGCAGAGATTTTACTCCAGCTATATTGGTAGCTGACATCTGTAACCGGTTCAAAGTAAGAATCTTCGACATAGGTTTTATTTTCACGCATATGACTTGTGATTGCACCGGCACAGTCAGAATATACCGTACCCTCTGTCAGTTCATATGGATCAAAAGACTGAATCTGAGAGACACCTTTCATATCCTGATTGATCTTACCGATACTGCCGTCTTCATTGATCGAAAAGCTGTTGACTTGCAAACAGCGGTGTCCTGCATTGTTGCCGTTACGGTCAAAGTTTCCGTTGCGGTTAGAGGCTTCCAGCGTATGATATAACATATACCATTGATCTTTGAATTCGATCATATGGTGATGGTTGTTTGATATCGTTCCAAAAGCATCACCGGCATTATCAAAGATATCACCGGCATAGGTGTATGGTCCCATTGGAGATTTTGAAGTCATATATGCGATATGGCATTGTCCCAGTGTGGCATAGTTTTCGGTACGGTTGTCGGTATTCCAGTCTGTGCAGTAAGAATAATAATAGGTATCACCGATCTTATTTAACTCACTGTCTTCAAAGAAAGCAGGTGCATTTAAGTCAATCGTGGAACCGACTGTAGACATCAGATCATCACCAAGCTGAATGATACCTGCACCACGGTTTGTATAACCATATGCAAGATAACCTGTGCCGTCATCATCAATGAAAACACCCGGATCTAATGCTTCTTTTTTGTTATTTTTGGTGTTCCAGCCCTCGATCAATGGCTTTCCGATTTCGTCACGGAAAGGACCGGTTGGAGAATCCGCCACAACAACATTAATGTTTGCTCCATTGTTTGTATAGTAAAGATAGAAACGATCCTTGCCGTTTTCGTTACGCCATACAACGCTAGGTGCCCATGAGTGGCTGCCATCTCCGGCATATTTGTTGCAAATACCATCTTTGCCGGTCAGGTTGATGACACCATGATCCTGCCAGTTTACCATATCAGCAGTGGAAATGACACGAATTGACATAATGTTCTTATAATCATTGTTACCCTTACGAAGTCCGAGTTCATAATTTTGCTGGTCGTTTGTCAGATAGACATACATTCTGCCGTTGTAGGAGATTGCCGTCGGATCGGCAACATAGCCGTTTGTTGTGATCGGATTGCTTTCACTATCTGCTTTGATCGTCTGTGCATAGGTTTCGTAAGTATCCGGCTGTAAGTTAGGAAGCTGCGAGTTTGACAGGAAATCCGTCGGGCGAGGAGTTCTTGTCGGAGCAGGGATCTTCGTTGGTGTTGGTATACTGCTTGCTGTTGGAGCAGTTGTCGGTGTTACTGTTGTTGGAGCCACGGATGGCAGTGCAGAGACGACAGGATTTGTACTGCTTTTTGGTGTACTTGTTTTTGCTACAGAAGTTTTGGCTGCTTTCTTTACTTTGATATTACAAGTCAAAGTTGCTTTTTTCTTTCCTTTGATCAGGATCGTAGCACGAATCTTTGCTTTGCCTTTGGCTTTTGCTTTGACAACACCTTTCTGGTTGACTGATGCAATCTTTGGTTTTGTGGATTTCCAGCGGATCTTGCTTTTTGCTGTCTTTTTAAAGCCTTTGACTTTTAATGTTGTGCTTTTTTTAACGGTCAGTGTTTTCTTGGTAACATTGAGTTTCCATTTCTTTTGTGCTGCATTTCCATGTGCCGGGATCACAAGTCCTGTACATAGAGAAATGAGCAATAAACCTGTAATACATTTTTTTCTCATATGCTTTTCCTTTCTGTGCTTTTTTATCAAAGCACGCATCAATATAATTTACCTTTTTGCCGGATTTTTGCATTAGGACAACATCCGGCTTTGCTATCTTTATTTTATAAAGCAGTTATCCGACTGACAATGTAATAATGTGTTAAAAGATGTGTTAAATTGTGCTTCTGTCCGAAAAGTGTATGTATTATTGTGCAAAAAGATGTTAGAGTGGAGATAGGCAAAAAAGACGAAGGATATATGAAAACAGGAAAAATAGTGGCTATATGGAAAAATGTATTTGGAAGCAGTCAGACTGATAGAAAAAAATACACGGATACTGTATAAAAATGTAGAAAAAGCGTGAAAAGTTTATCGGAAAAAGGAGGACAAAAATGGCAAACCCATATTTACCGGTCTGGGAATATATCCCGGACGGAGAACCAAGAGTATTTGGAGACCGGATCTATGTGTATGGTTCACATGATAAAGCCGGTTCTACCAGATTTTGTGATCATGTTTTAAAGTGCTGGAGCGCATCAACTGATGATCTGGAGCATTGGACCTGTCACGGAGACATCTTTCATACAAAGGATGACCGGGATCATTTGGCAGATGCAGACTGGGCAGGCGAAGAAAATGAATTGTATGCACCGGATGTTGTAGAAAAGGATGGAAAATATTATCTGTATGCATATATTGCCGGAGCAAAAGGCTGTGTAGCAGTCAGTGAGAAGCCGGAAGGACCGTTTCATCTGGTATCGCAATACCGATATGATATGCCGGATGAAGTGTGTGTAGACGGACAGTTTATCGATCCGGGTGTGTTAGTGGATGATGATGGAAGAGTGTACATTTATTGCGGCTTTCAACGTTCTTTTGCGGCAGAAGTCAATCCGCAGAATATGTATGAAATCTTACCGGACACTTATGTGCAGGATGTTATTCCGATCGAACCGGATGCAGAGCATGGCTTTGCGGATGAGAAATCTCTCTTTTTTGAAGCGTGTTCTCCACGAAAGATCAACGGGAAATATTATCTGATCTATTCACCAAAGCAGGGCAGCAGACTTGCTTATGCCGTTTCAGATAAACCGCTTGGACCTTTCTGCTATAAGGGATACATCATTGACAATGAAATAGATTATCCGGGTGGCAATGACCATGGTTCTGTCGTACAGATCCATGACCAGTGGTATATCTTCTATCATAAGATGACAAACGGTACGATCTTTTCAAGAAGAGGATGTGTAGAACCAATCACCATAGATGATGAAGGAAACTTTTCCACTGTGGAAATGACTTCTTTGGGATTTTCAAAAGCGTTATATCCTTTTGAGATCACGCAGGCAGAATATGCCTGTGTCTTGAAAAACGGACCGTTTATTACAGAAAAAAATGTATTGGAACGTGTTGTGACACACATCTTAGACGGCAGCGTGATCGGATATAAATACTTTGACTTTGGAGAAGATCTTGCAAGCAAAACAATGGAATTTGCAATCAAAACAGACGGAAGAGGATGTGACAGCGAAATTCATATTCATCTTGACAGCGAAGATGGAAAAGAAATCGGAACCTGTTTGATCGGCAAAGAAGATGGTGTGTATACTACAGTTGTCGAAAGACCAACCGGAAGACATGCGATTTACTTTACGGTTCAGACATCCTATCCAAAAGATGGCTGGGAGGCAACCTTTTTTGCAGGACGTGAACTCTTTGCAATGCACTCATTCACATTCATGCTCTAAAGAACCATTCTCCCATCTGCCCTGTCAACTCTGCCACCCATACATAGCACCCTAACAACACCTGTCTTCTTAGAACTTTTTTCTGAATTTTTTGATATAAGAAAATTGATTGCGTCCTCTTTTTTGGGGTATTGCATTCGTATTTCCGGTTGTTTTGGCTTTTGGGGGCACTGTATCGCCCGGTAAGGATATCTAGGATTTTTTTGCTTTTTTTGCTCTGATCGTGGGCGCTCTCATCTGATATAGGGGCAAGGCCAGTCCTGATGTACATTGCTGTTTGGGCTCTCTAAGCCCGTCGCCACTTGCACTTCAAAAAATGATCTGCTTTTTTGAAGTGCTATGTGTGCGCTACGTGGCTTTGCGAAGCGGAAGCGTGCCCTACACAGCAATGCTACTCAGGCTGAGTCGCCCCTATAGTTATGACCCGCGCCCACCTGCAAAAAAGCTTAAAAAATCAGATATCCTAACCGACCGTCGTGTCTCCCCAAAAGACAATAACAAACCGGAAATACGATACGCAGACTAAGAAGATGACGCAAGCGTTTCTCCATAAGCCGGGAAAATTCAGAAAAAAGGTTCTAACAGCACAGGTGATCCCAAGGGATGGAATATGGGTGGCGTATTTGAAGAAAGAGAAAGGAGAATGGTTATGAAAATAGGTTCGATTGGTTATGATCATTCACATGATGAGCGTTTTGTGATGGACTTTGAAGATGGCTTGGAATGCTGGCTTTTTTTGATCATTAAGACGACAGCAAAGTTTGTGATCGGCAAGGAAAAGATGCAGGCTGAGCCGGGAACAATCCTGCTTTTAGAACCGGGAACACCTTGCAAATACTGTGCAAAAGACAAAGTGTATACAGATGACTGGTTCTTTGCCGAGACGGAAGAGACAGACAAAGCATATCTGCTGGAAAGAAAGATCCCAACCAATACGTTGTTACATCTCGGACAGACAGTAGAACTTTCTTCTTTGATGCATCGCATGAGCTTAGAACATTATTCGGTTGGAATTTACCGGGAAGAAATTGAAAAAAATTATCTTGAGATCCTTTTTGATACGATCAGCAGATCGATCCAGACAAAAGTATTTGTGATGCCACAGTCTTTTTTAAAGAAAAATCATAAATTAACACGGATCCGAATGGAAATATATGCACAGCCGGAGCAGATATGTACGGTGGATGAATTAGCACAGCGTGCCGGTTTCAGCCGCTCCGGACTGCAACATCTTTATAAGAAACTTTTTGGTGTCAGTATTACACAGGACATGGTACAAAGCCGTATGGACTGTGCAAAGAGACTATTATCGACAACCACATTGTCGGTACATGATATTGCCACCAAATGCGGTTATCGTAATGCGTACTATTTTATGAAACAATTTAAGAAACATTTGCAAATGACACCGACCGAGTACAGAAGATCAGTCTCTTCGGTATAAATCTCTTGTGTAGATCTTGTCTTCGACATCGGCAAGTTCTTCTGCGTAGCGGTTTGCGATGATCACATCACATTTCTCCTTGAAAGCGGTAAGAGATTTTTCAACAACGCTGTTAAAGAAAGTATCAGCATCTAAAGTCGGTTCGTAAATGATCACTTCAGCACCCTTTGCCTTCAGACGTTTCATAACACCCTGGATTGAAGACTGACGGAAATTATCGGAATTGGCTTTCATCGTCAGACGATATACACCGATCGTTACCTGCTTGCCCGGTGTGCCATCTCTTCCGGCATTGCCAACAAAATAACCGGCTTTTTCTAAGATACGTTCCGTAACAAAATCTTTACGGGTAGAGTTTGAATTTACGATCGCACCGATCAGATTTTCAGGAACATCTTTGTAATTAGCGAGTAACTGCTTCGTATCTTTTGGGAGACAGTAACCGCCATAACCGAAAGACGGATTGTTGTAATGGGTGCCGATACGCGGATCAAGACAGACACCATCAATGATCTGACGCGTATTTAAGTTGTGTACTTCGGCATAGCTGTCTAATTCATTAAAGAAACTGACACGAAGTGCAAGATACGTGTTAGCAAAAAGTTTAACTGCTTCGGCTTCTGTTGTCTCGGTAAAGAGAATATCAATGTTTTCTTTGATCGCACCGGCAGCCAAAAGGCTTGCAAAAGTCTTTGCCGCTTCTTTTAAGGAATCATCTTCCTGCGGTGCACCGACAATGATGCGGGATGGGTAGAGATTATCATATAATGCCCTTCCCTCTCGCAGGAATTCCGGTGAAAAGATAATATTATTACAATGATATTTCTCGCGGACGGATTTGGTATATCCTACCGGAACGGTAGATTTAATGACCATGATTGCATCCGGGTTATATTTCATTACCAGTTCAATGACATTTTCTACGCTGGATGTATCAAAGAAATTTAACTTAGGATCGTAATTAGTCGGTGTGCTGATAATTACGAAGTCTGCTTTTTCATAGGCTGCTTTACTGTCTAAAGTAGCAGTCAGATTAAGATCGCGATCAGCAAGATACTCTTCAATCTCAGCATCAACGATCGGCGATTTCTTTTGGTTGATCATATCAACTTTTTCCGGCACAATATCTACCGCATAAACTTTATTGTGCTGCGACAATAAGATCGCATTTGAAAGTCCGACATAGCCGGTTCCTGCCACGGCGATTGTATATGAAGCTTTTTTTGTCATATTGATTCTCCATTTCTGCATCAGGCATAATATACCTGAATATCATTACCTATACATAATATATCATTGTAAGCATAGCGGTAAGGATTGTCAAGTATGCGGTAGATGGTGTATAATACAATGGAGTGACTTTGTAACCATGAAAAATAGAAGAGAGGGAATGGATTAAGAAATGACAAAGAATACGATTCCTGTTGTTTTTTCAGCAGATGCAAATTATGGATATCCGATGATCTTTTCAGTACTTTCGATGATACGCCATGCAAAGGAGGACACCCGTTATGAGTTTATACTGCTGGTGTCTCATGATTTTCCGCAGAAATATAAAGATGTGATCGACCGACACGCCAAAGAAGCAGATATGCTTGTCAGATATATTGATATGCAGGATGCTTTCGAAGATGTAAATATGCATATTAAACATATTACACAGGCGACATATTATCGTTTGAAACTGCCGGGACTTTTGCCGGATATAGACAAATGCCTGTATCTGGATGTTGATATTGTGGTACAGAACGATCTGACAGAATTATATGAACAGGATATGGAAGAGTATTACATTGCCGGTGTCAAAGCAGCAGGATATTATTATCCGGCGGAAAAGAAACAGCGTAACATGGATCGTCTTGAGATGCCGGTTTTTGACCAATATATCAATGCCGGAGTGCTTTTGATGAATTTGAAGAAACTGCGGGAAGATCACATGGAAGAGCAGTTTGAAAAGCTGATGGAACGCGATTACTCCAGTCAGGATCAAGACATTTTGAATGTGGCATGTTATGGTAAGATCAAGATACTTCCATTGAAATATAATGTGATGAATAAATACTATGTCAGTCATCCCGAAAATTATGATACCGATCAGAGAGTATCCGTCTGCTTTTCAAGAGAAGAGTTTGAAGAAGCCGGGAAAGATCCGTACATTATCCATTTTGCGGATCGATGGAAACCATGGGATGACATGGTTGGTGACATGGCAGAAAAGTGGTGGGAAGAAGTTATGGCTTCCGGTGAGTTCGTACACTTTTTTGAAGATTTTTATTTAGAGATCCAGAAGCACCAGCGTCGCATCAGTGAGACAAAGCAGAAAGAAAATGAAGCTTTTCGCGAGAAAGTGCTGAATGAGAGAAGAAAAATTGAGAATAAATATAACAAAGTGCGTGATGAAAAAGCAGCACTTCGTATTGAAAAAAATGAACGCATTAATGGTTTGAAACAGCGTATTGCGGAGAAGAACGAGCGTATTAACGGTTTGAAAGAAAATGTAGTCAAAAAGAGAGAAAGTATTGATTCGCTCAAGAAGAGAAATCAGGCATTGACGCATGAGATCGCGCAGATTAAAAATTCCAGATCTTATAAGATCAGCCGTGCGCTTACCTGGCTTCCAAGAAAGCTGAAAAGTCTTTTGAAAAGATAATTAAGATCAAAAATAATCAGAAAGAAGTAATCAGATTACGTGAGGAATAAGCAGGATGATAAGTGAGACAAACAAAAAAAGACGGATCCTATATCCGGTGGCATTTCTTTTGCCATTGCTGATCGCAACGACAGCCTGTATCTGTATGGGAATTACACCGTTTGGAGACAGAGCGTGGATCAAATGGGATTTGGAAATCCAGTATATTGATTATTTTGGATGGCTTCATAGTGTCATGCATGGTAATAGCAGCATTGCCTATTCGTTTTCAAAATCGTTAGGCGGTGCAACGATCGCACTGTATGCGTATTATCTCGCAAGTCCGGTCAATCTGCTTGTTTATTTCTTTGATCTGTCTCATCTGACAGAATTTGTGACTTTGGCACTTTTATTAAAGATCGCATTGAGCGGACTGACGTCGTATCTGTATCTGAGCATCCGTTTTCAAAAGAAAAAGGTCAGTTATCTGTTGCTTAGTACATCCTATGCTTTGATGGAATATGTCGTTGCTTATGCAAGCAATATGATGTTCTTGGATGGAGTGATCATGCTTCCGCTTGTTGCATTAGGTGTATATAAGCTTTTATATCAGAAGAAACCGACGCTTCTTTTGTTCTCTGCAGCCGGAGCAATCCTTTTTAACTGGTATACCGGGTACATGGTATGTGCATTCTCTGTGATCATGTTCCTTTTTGAACTCGGAATGCAAAAGAGAGCATGGAAGGAAAAGCTGGGTTCTTTCCTATCCTATGGAGTTACGATGCTTCTCGGTCTTGGTACAAGCGCAATGCTCTTTTTGCCGGCAATCCTTGCACAGATGAAAGGAAAGAGTAACTTTAGTTTAGAACAGCTTGCTCCGGCAGTACGGACAAGTTTAAAAGCCGTATTATCGACACTTTATATTTATTCCGAGACAAATGTCAGCAGTAATCCGGTTATCTATACCGGGGGGGTTGTACTGGTACTGTGTCTGGTGTTACTGCTCCATAAGGCGGTTCCAAAGCGTATACGGATCGGTCATCTTCTTTTTTTAGCGGTAGGGATCGGCTGCTTTTGCCTGACAACGACAGATGTGCTGTTATCCTGCGTCAGAATCGTCGGATCGTATTTCTTCCGCTATTCGTTCCTGCTAAGCTTCCTTTTCGTCATGATTGCAGGACAGTGTCTGGAATATATCGGTCAGAATGAAAATGACAGCAAAGAAAGAAAAGGAATCAGTGAGAAATACGCTTTTTTCCTTGCTGTTCTGATCCTGATCGCCGGTACGCTTGTACTGGAATGGCAATCAGCGAAAAAGACTGCTCTTATAGCTATCGTGTTACTTCTTGCCATTTACGGCATCTGCTATTACGGCTTTTTGCATACGAAGAAAGTCCGGGCTCGTTATGCCTGTCTGCTTCTTGTCTTTGCAGGACTTTCAGGAGAGCTTTTCTTTAATATGAAAGAACAGTTAGGAACATATGTGATATCCGCAAAGACTGTTTCGAACTATTATAAAGAAACAAGTAATATGATTGATAGTTTACAGCTTGAAAAAGGTGACAGACTTGAAAAAACATTTAGCAAATTAACACTTTGGAGAGAGGGAGGCATTCCGCCGACATCAGAAGGTATGTCTCTGGGTTATCATGGTATTACGCATTACAGCTCTACTTTTAATACCGAGCTTGCCGATCTTGGCAGACGCATGGGATATACCAAGGGTGCGGTTGCACCGACCGAGCTTACTTACAATGAGCCGATTCTTTTTTCGGATTCTCTTTTTGGTGTACGTTATACATTGACGGACAAGAAACTTTCGACTTCGACCTATCGAAGCAAAAAAACAGATTCCAGGAATTATTATGCATATGACAATCCGTATGCGTTGTCTCTTGGTTTTCTGGTATCGGAAAAAGCCAGAGATTTTACACCAAAGACGAATGTTTTTGAAAATCACCGAAAGACTGCCAAGCTTTTGATGGGAAAAGATGTTACGTTGTATCAGGATGCACAGATTACAATGAAAAAGACAAAGACATCGCTTGTATGGACCGCAAAAGCAACAGCAGACGGACCATTTTATATGTATATGGATTGCAGCCATCCTGATAAGAAAATGTATATCGACGGAGAGTACCGCCAGATCTATTTTAATCGTTTCTATCGTAACTTAGTCTATTTTGGAGATTATAAGAAAGGACAGACGGTGACGATCGAACTGCGGGACGATCATGACAGCAAGACAGATCATCATGTGCTTGTCAAGACATTGAATATGCCGGTATTCGAAAAAATGATCGCAACATTTCAGGATAGTGCATGGGATCTAAAAGAGTTCTCGGACGGCAATGTCAAGGCGACGATTTCTTCTGATAAAAGAAGGCTTTGCATGACAACGGTACCGTATGATCCCGATTGGACCGTCCGTGTCAATGGCAAGAGTGTAAAGACAAAGTCCGTTGTCAATGGCATGATGGCATTTCATGTGCCAAAGGGTAAGAGTACGATCACGATGCATTACCGGCTTGCCGGACAGAAAAAAGGAATTGCGATCACGATCGTCAGTCTGCTTGTATTCTTTGGCTGGCAGTATATAGCAAAGAAACGTTTTTATCTTGCAAAAGAAGAGACCAAAGAAATACAAAATTAGAAAATAGCTGCTTCTTTACGAAAAGGAAACATTTCCCAGATAGAATGATCCTACGAAAAGAAAATATCTTCCGGGTAGAATGATCCTGTAAAAAGGAAATATCTACTGAGGAGAGATACTGAAAAAGAAGTGTCTTCCGGACAAAATGATTCTGATAAAGAAGCAGTACAGATAAAAAAGAAAGAGCAGGAAAAAGAGAATGTGGAAAAAAATCAAAAAAATCATATGCAGCGAAGCATTTATGTATTTGTTTATCGGTGGATGTACGACATTAGTAAATCTGGTCGTTTTTTCCGTTCTGACATATGGAACATCATTAGGGAGCAGTGATCTGGGAATTACGATCAGCAATGTGATCTCTATCGTGTTGTCGATCCTGTTTGCTTATGTGACTAATAAACTGTTTGTGTTCCATTCAAAGACAAATTCTTTCAAAGAACTTTTGTATGAAATGGGCAAATTCATCGGTGCCCGTATTGCGACACTGGTTATAGAGGTCGGTGGTGTCTGGCTTGCTGTCAGCGTGATCGGTCAGGATAAAATGATAGGAAAATTAGAGACACAGGTGCTTGTGGTGATCGGAAATTACTTTATCAGTAAGTTTCTTGTCTTTACAGGCAATAAGGAGGACAAAGAATAATGAAAGATAAGAAGATTTCTGCGGTTGTATCCGTTTATAATGAAGAATTATCTTTACGGCATTTTTATCAGGTGACTTCCGAAATTTTAGAGAAATGTGCATGGGATTATGAGATCGTTTTTGTCAATGACGGAAGTCAGGATAAAAGCATGGAAATCTTAACGGAATTTGCACAGGCAAATGAAAAAGTAAAAGTAGTGAATTTTGCAAGAAACTTTGGTCATGAAGCAGCTATGATCGCAGGGATCGATCATGCAGGCGGAGATGGGATTGTTTGTATGGATGCCGATCTGCAGCATCCACCGGAAAGCATTCCGGCAATCATTGAGAAATTTGAAGAAGGTTATGAAGTGATCTCCATGATCCGTACAAAGAATGAAGGTGCAGGGGTGATCAAAAAGATCACATCCGCAGCATTTTATCGTGTGCTGAATATGATGTCACCGGTTAAGTTTGAGAATAATTCTTCTGATTTTTTTGCGATCAGTAAGAATGTAGCCGAAGTCCTTCGGCAAGACTATAGAGAGAAAGTACGTTATTTGCGCGGATATGTACAGAGTGTCGGATTTAAGAAGACTACTTTGGAATTTGAAGCAAGAGACAGGGAAGCAGGAGAAAGCAAGTACAGTATCCGTAAGTTGATGCATTTTTCGATCAATGCATTATGCAGCTTTTCGGATCTGCCGTTAAAGCTTGGTATTTATTCCGGCATCTTTGTCGCATTGTGCGGAGTGATCTTAATGATCTATACGATCGTCAACAAGTTTGTCTATGGTGCGCCGGGAGGATATTCTACGATCATTGTGGCACTTTGCTTTATGTTTGCGATCACATTGATCATCATCGGCATTATCGGAGAATATATTTCGATTCTGTTTGCCGAGATCAAGGACAGACCGATCTACATTGTGCATAATGTCTTAAATGATGACAAGGCAGAAAAAGAAGAGGACACACATTAGAAAATGTTTCAAAATTTGAAAAGAAGCAGAGTGTATGGTATAATATTATAATTGCCTAGAGTATTTATTGTTTGATGCAGAACGCATACAGCGTTTGTTATAGGAAGAATGCGAAGGGGAGGTAAAGAATGCATTACGATTATCTGATTGTTGGTGCCGGATTATTTGGTGCAGTATTTGCACATGAGATGACAAAGGAAGGTAAGAAATGTCTCGTAGTAGAAAAGAGAGACCATATTGCCGGTAATATATATTGTGAAACAGTAGATGATATTCATGTTCATAAGTATGGTGCACATATTTTCCATACGTCGAATAAAAAAGTATGGGACTATATCAACACATTTGCGGAGTTTAATAATTATATTAATTCTCCGGTCGCATCATATAAGGATGAGCTTTACAATCTTCCGTTTAATATGAATACGTTCAGTAAGATGTGGGGGATCAAGACACCACAGGAAGCAAAAGATATCATTGCAAAGCAGATCAAAGAACTGGATATCAAGGAGCCCAAGAATTTGGAAGAGCAGGCTTTGTCTTTGGTTGGTCAGGATGTTTACCAAAAGCTGATCAAAGGCTATACAGAAAAGCAGTGGGGAAGAGATTGCAAAGATCTTCCAAGCTTTATCATCAAGCGTCTGCCGCTTCGCTTTGTCTATGATAACAATTATTTCAATGATCGTTTTCAGGGGATTCCGATCGGCGGTTATACACCGATCGTTGAGAAGATGTTAGAGGGCTGTGATGTTTTATTAAATACCGATTATTTTGAATATCGCAAAACCAATCCGGATATTGCCGATAAAGTGGTTTATACCGGAATGTTGGATAAATATTTTGATTATAAGCTTGGTGTTTTGGAATACCGTTCTGTACGCTTTGAGCATGAAAGACTGGATACAGACAATTATCAGGGAAATGCCGTTGTTAATTATACAGAAAGAGAAGTGCCTTATACACGTATTATCGAGCATAAGCATTTTGAGTTTGGCACACAGCCGACAACGGTGATCTCGAAAGAGTATCCGAGCGAATGGAAGCTTGGTGACGAACCATATTATCCGGTCAATGATAAAAAGAATGAAGAGTTAGCAAACGGATATCGTGAGCTGGCGGCAAAAGAGGAAAATGTGATCTTTGGAGGTCGTCTTGGCGAATATCGTTATTATGATATGGATAAAGTAATTGAGGCTGCATTACAGGCTGCAGCAGCACAAAAAGCAGAGTAAACAAAAAGAACAGCATTTGGTGAAGGAGTGGAAAATGGCTAAAGTATCAATAATTATCCCGACATATAATGTAGAGATGTATCTGGTAGAATGTATGGAAAGTGTGATACATCAGACATTGAAGGATATAGAGATCATCTGTATCAACGATGGTTCTACAGATGGTTCTTTGGAAATCTTAAAAAGCTACGCGCAAAAAGATGACAGGATCGTACTGGTAGACAAAGAAAATGGCGGATATGGTATTGCCATGAATATCGGTCTTGAGAAAGCAACCGGTGAATATATCGGTATCGTTGAGCCGGATGATTTTGTTAAGCTTGATATGTATGAATCATTGTATCAGATCGCTAAGGATAACGATCTTGATTTTGTAAAAGCAGATTTTTATCGTTTCAAAAGAACGGATGAAGATGATATGAACATGGTTTATAACCATTTGTCTAAAAATCCGGAAGATTATAATAAAGTTTTTAACCCGAGCGAGGATACAGAAGCGATCCGCTATATTATGAATACCTGGAGCGGTATTTACAAAAAAGAATTTATCGAGAAGCATCATATCCGTCACAATGAGACACCGGGAGCTTCTTTCCAGGATAACGGATTCTGGTTCCAGACATTTATCTTTGCGACAAGGGCAATGATCGTAGACAAGCCATATTATATGAATCGTAGAGATAATCCGAACTCATCGGTTCATAACAGAGAAAAAGTATATTGCATGAATATCGAATACGATCATATCCGTGATATTCTTATGGAACATCCTGAGCTTTGGGAACGCTTTAAGGGAATGTACTGGTATAAGAAATACAATAACTACATCGGTACGATCCGTCGTATCGGGATGGAATATCGTCATGAGTTTGTGGAACGATTCAGTGCAGAATTTAAGCGCGGCTTAGAGAAGAAAGAATTAGATCCGTCTGTATTTTCGGTAGCAGCATGGAAGAAGATCCAGGTAGTGGCAGCAGAACCGGATACATTTTATAAAGTATGGGTTGTTGCCGGCGTAACCGAAAGAAAACTCAACAAGAAGATCATGCAGTTAGAAAGAAAGAACCAGAAACTTTCGAATGAACTTGCAATGATCAAAAGTTCAAAATCATACCGTATCGGACGCATTCTTCTGTTCATTCCACGCAAGCTTAAGGAATGGATCAAAGGGTCAAAGTAAGATTTTTCAGATAACAGACCGGGAGAAATCCCAGTAGAAGATCAGGGTTATAGATTGTAAAATAAGAAATGAGGTGTCATATGAATCATCCAAAAGTATCGGTGATCCTGCCGGTTTATAATGTAGAGAAATATTTAAAACAATGTATGGACAGTATTGTGAATCAGACATTGAAAGATATTGAGATCATTTGTGTAGATGATGGTTCAACAGATGCATCTCTTTCAATCTTGAAAGAATATGAAAAAGAAGATGACAGAGTAAAAGTGATCTGTCAGCAGAATGCCGGAGCCGGAGCAGCCCGTAACAACGGACTTTCAATCGCAACCGGTGAATATCTTTCTTTTTTGGATTCCGATGATTTCTTTTCATTGGATATGCTTGAGAAGTCTTATGCACAGGCAAAAAAGGAAGATGCAGATCTGATCGTCTTTCGTTCCGATCAATACAGGGAAGACTTAGATAAGATCGTAAAAGTAAGCTGGACATTACGTGAAAAAGCATTGCCTCCGTATCGTCCGATGACACATAGAACCTTTACGGATAATGTGTTTAAAGTATTTGTAGGCTGGGCATGGGACAAGCTTTTCAAAAGAGAATTTGTATTAGAACATGAATTACAATTTCAAGAGCAGCGCACCTCAAATGACTTGCTGTTTGTTTTTTCAGCGATCGTATTGGCAAAAAGAATTACGATCTTAGATGAACCGCTTGCCCACCAGAGAAGAAATAATCCGAATTCTTTATCAAATACCAGAGAGAAATCATGGCAGTGTTTTTACAATGCTTTAACAGCTCTGAAAGATAATCTGGTGAAATTTGGACTTTACAAGGAGCTTGAGCAGGACTATATTAATTATGGGCTTCATTTTAGCTTATGGAATCTGGATACTCTGACAGGTGCAAAGAAAGAGGTTCTTTTTGATAAGTTGAAAAAAGAATGGTTTGCGGCATTAGGGATTGCAAACAAGCCAAAAGAGTATTTTTATAATAAAAAAGAATTTGCAAAGTTTGAAAAGATCATGAATCAGTCATTTCAGGAAGTATATCCTGATGCAAAGTGATCAGGAAGCTGTATTTTAGAAGAGTGCAATATGAATTTTAAGGATCAGAAAATATAATAGCAATATAAAGTTTGACAGAATAAGAGGGCACAAGTACAATGAGGAAGCAATTGTTTTTTTATTGTATCAGGGGTAGTGCATAATAGCATGGAGGAAAAGATGAAAGATATTAAGGTGTCGGTGATTATGCCGGTATATAATGCGGCAGAATATTTATCCCGGACATTAGATGATGTAACGAACCAGACATTGCGGGATATACAGATTATTTGTGTGGATGATGGTTCAAAAGACAATTCCCGTGAGATTGTAAAAGAATATCAGAAAAAAGATGAACGTATTCAGTTAGTAGAGCAGGAAAATAAAAATGCCGGAGCAGCCAGAAATCATGGAATGCAATATGCAAAAGGCAAGTATGTTGTTTTTTGGGATTCGGATGACCTCTTTTTGGAGAATGCATTAGAAACCATGTATCTACAGGCAGAAAAGACACAGGCAGACATCTGTATTTGTGCTGCCAGAAGATATGATAACCAGACAGGAAAATATTTCTCATCCGATGCTTATCTGCGTCTGGATTACCTGCCGGAAAAAGAAGTCTTTCAAAAGACTGATATTCCGGATCATATTTTTAATCTGGCAACTAATGTACCATGGAATAAGATGTTTCTACGAAGCTTTATTATAGAAAATCATTTGGAATTTCAGGAGATCCGTCAGGCGAATGATACATTCTTTACATTGAGTGCATTTTACTTTGCAAAACGCATTTCTTATGTGACGGATGTATTGATCTCCTATCGTGTCAATAATGAGCAGAGTTTATCGGGAAAAGCGTCTGATACTGTTTTTTGTGCGTATGATTCCTATTGCAAGACAAAGGAATTGTTAGAAAAGCAGCCGGATTATGAGTTGGTCAGGAGAAGTTTTTTAAACAGAGCGATCAGTGGTTTTTATCATGCATTAAACATTCAGACAAATTTTGCATCGTATCAGATGTTATATGAAAAACTTGTAAAAGAGGGTTTTGAGGAATTTGGTCTGACAAAATGCACGGAAGATTTTTTCTTTGACAGTTGGATGTACACGGATATGCATAATATGCTTGAGTGGGCGCCGGGAGATTTTCTGGTCCAGAAAAGTATGGTGCGTCGCTTGAACGTCGAGAAGGCAAATGCACAGAAAAAAGAGCTGAATGCCAAGCTTGCTGCCAAGACAGAGAAGATTGAATCGAAGGATCGCAGAATTGAGAAGTTGAATGCACGTATTCAGGAGCTGAAAGATAAAAATTATGAGATCATGAATACAAAGCGATATAAAGTGGCAAGTTTTTTTGCAAAACCTTTTGAATGGTTCCGTAAAAGAAATGCAGAACTGGAAGAAAAAGAATAAGGGTAATATTTATATTCAGGCAGTACATCGGTACTGCCTGTGTTTGTGTTGTTACCGCTTTTATTTTGTAATGCTGTATAGGTAGGCACGTCCCTTTGTGCCGTTTTTTTTAATTACACCGATTTCTCTTAGGATGTTGATTCCTATCTGGGCATAGCGAAGTTTGATCTTAGCTTTCTTGGCAAACTCTTTTGCCGTGAAAACTTCCGGCAGTCCTTCCGGGATCAGGCATAGGTAATCCTCCTTCCTTGCTAAGAGGATCTCGTCGACAAGACGGACCGGGATGCGGTCATAACGTGTCGAACCTTTCTTTTTATCAGAACTCCAGCCATTAAGCAGACGATATTCCTTTGCATCGACAAACGTTAGACAAATCTGTAGATTTGAATTTGTCAGATAGGATTTGATCTTGTACAATTCGTAAAATGCATCAAAAGGTCTTCCTGTTTTTGGGGATTTTCTTTCCTTGCTGATCTCCCCGGTATTTTCATTGATCCAGTACAGCCATTTGGTATGAATGATCGGATACACGATTGTTACCGGATATTCTTCCAGAAACGTATCTAATTTTTTTCGCATCGCATTAAAACTTCCGGTCTGTATTTCAATGATTTCATTATCGCGGAAAATGTCCGCAACATATCCATTGATCCGTATTTCCTGATGAGTGTGATCCGGTTCATAAAAACGCTTGAGTACAGCATGCATTGTTTTTTCCTGTAACGTGCCAATACCGTTTTTGGCACGTTCTTTTTCTATGATATCTTCGCAGGCTGCATCAAAAAGTTTCTCATCGTATGCACTCACACTCATAATATGTTCCTCCATAGTGTTGTTTCATGTACTTTCGGTATCTTCTCAAAACGAATCTTTTCGGCTGGATTTCCGATATAATAACTCTAAAATCCGAGCGTTGCACGCTTGTCGCACTTTGTGCTTGAAGATTATATCGTTTAAAAATCCATCTCGAAAAATTTCGTTCAAAAGATTATGAAAGTACAATATCTTTTTCTTTTAAAATACAACAAAATAATAATTATATTATAGGAGAAAATGTTATGTGTGAAAATAGTTTTTTGTGAATTAGGAAGATGCATTTATTTTTGTTATTTGGGAAAAGAAAAGTTTTACGCATTTCGTTTTTTTTGCACTTTAAAGGGATAGAACAAGCTTTTTTGGTTAATACTTTGTAGCGAAGAAAATGACGAGTTATTGCATTGGAAAATGAGGAGCTTTTGATGCTATGGAAAAAGATATGACAGGAAAAGAATCAATACAGATGGAGCAAAAGAAGACGGATGTTTTTAGAGGGAATTATGACCAACGCAAGAAAGCAGTTGAAGAACTACTGCATTTGGATGTAAATTTTGATATTTTGCATAAAGAGCTGGTGATCGGGAATAAAAGGGCAGTATTATATTCTATTGACGGCTTTTTGAAAAGCTCGGTCATTGAGAAGATGTTAGAGTTTTTCAGTTCAATAAAAGCGGAAGACGTGCCGGAGAAATATGATGATTTTGTTAGGAAATTTGCACCTTTTGCTGATATTACAACGATTGAGACGCAAAAGGATTTTGTGAAATATGTCTTAGCGGGTTTGACTTGCTTTTTTATTGAGGGATATCAGCAGGTTCTTGCATTTGATCTGAGAGAATATCCGGGCAGAAATGTAGACGAACCGGAAAAGGACAAGGTGCTTCGTGGTTCAAGAGATGGTTTTATCGAAGCGTTGATCCCGAATGCCGGTCTGATACGACGAAGGATCCGGGATACCAATCTGATCTTTCAGATGGAAAATGTCGGGCGAAGTTCGAAGACGGATGTTGCCGTGATCTATATGAAGGATCGCGTTAAGCCGCAGGCTTTACAAAATGTGATACAAAAGATCCAAAAAATTAATGTGGATTCCCTGTCGATGAACAAAGAAAGCCTGGCTGAAGTGCTTTTTCCGAGAAGCTGGTATAATCCATTTCCGAAGTTTAAATATACAGAGCGACCGGACGCCACAGCGGCCTGTCTGTTAGAAGGCAGTATTGTGATCATGGTGGATAATTCACCGGCTGCAATGATTATTCCGACTTCTTTATTTAGCATACTTGAGGATGCAAACGATTATTATTTTCCGCCGATCACCGGCACATATCTGCGTCTGACACGTATTATAACGAGTATAGTTGCAATTTATATTACACCATTGTTTCTGCTTCTGATCGAACATCCTGAATGGGTACCACAGGTATTTGATTTTATTTTGATCGAAGATGAAGTCAATGTACCACCGGTGATCCAGTTTCTGATATTGGAATTTGCGATCGATGGTTTGAAGATGGCATCGATCAATACGCCTAATATGCTGACAACGCCGCTTAGTATCGTTGCCGGTATCGTTTTTGGCGATTATACGGTAAATTCCGGCTGGTTTAATTCGGAGATCATGCTATATATGGCATTTGTCGCAGTTGCGAATTATACACAGGCGAATATGGAATTGGGTTATGCGATCAAGTTTTTCAGAATGTTATGTCTGATCTTAACGGCAGCTTTTGGACTGGGTGGTTTTATCGTTGGAAGTTTACTGATTGTCGCTGCCTTGTTTTTAAATCCTGTTTTGAATGGCAGAGGATATCTCTTTCCGCTGTTCCCGTTTGATGGGCAGCAACTTTTGCGACGACTTTTTCGTGTGTCTCTGCCTTATGTCGAAAAAAAGACAAAAACCGGTCAAAAATAGTTACTGTCCATAAAGGAAAATTTTGTATGGTTTTTTCTTTTTTTTCGATTTATTTGCTGGATTTAATTTATAGATTTTATAGAATTGTTGCAAAAAAAGCCTGAAAGTAAGTCAGAAATGTTGTAAAAATATCTGAAAGTATGCTGAAAATGTTGTAAAATTTTCCGGTTTTTATGCACTTCAAATTGATTTTATGACTTGTATTTTAATAAGAAGTGTGATAAGATACGTTCGGCACTTGGGGAAAAGTACTTTTTCAAGTGATTTTTTGCTTTATATGTAGTCCGATAAAGCAGACGCGAAATATGCTATAGCGAGAGATAGTATACGAAAAAACGATGACGCACTCGTGCAGTAATGGATTTAATTGACTGTTTTGAGCCGCCACCGAAGGTACACCGGGAAAAAGAGACATAGGAGGCGTTATATTATGAAGAGTTGTAAGAAACTTTTATGGGCTATCGGATTGCTCCTGGGCGCATTTGTGTTAAATCCAAACGTTGCATTTGCGGCTGAAAAGGGAGCAGAGCAGAATATAGGAAGCACACTACCATTAGCTTTTTGTATTCCGTTTGCAGGTTTACTGTTATGTATTGCTGTATGCCCGCTGGTTATTGAAAGATGGTGGGATAAAAATAAGCAGTATGCTGTTATTTTGTGGTCACTTGCCTTTGTGATTCCTTTTATCTTCTATGCAGGAGCACACGAAGCGTTTAGTGAAGTATTAGAGACTGTATTTGGTGATTATATCACATTTATTGTTTTATTATTTGGTCTTTTCTGTGTAGCAGGAAATATCTGTCTGGAAGGCGATCTGGTTGGTAAACCGAAGTTAAATGTATTGCTTTTACTGATAGGTACGTTGCTTTCAAGCTGGATCGGTACAACCGGTGCAAGCATGGTTATGATCCGTCCGTTGATCCGTGCTAACAAATGGCGTCATCGTAAAGTACAGATAGTCGTATTCTTTATCTTTTTGGTATCAAATATCGGCGGTTGTCTGACACCGGTGGGTGATCCGCCATTGTTAATGGGATTTACCAGAGGCGTTGATTTCTTCTGGAGCATGCATTTACTTCCTGTTATGCTTCTAAATGTTGTATTGCTTTTAACTTTGTTCTTTATTCTTGATATAAGAGCGTATAAGAAAGATCTTGCTGATGGTGCAGCACCGGATCAGAGTGAAGATAAGAAACCTTTGAAACTGTCAGGTGCTCACAACATTATTTTCCTTGTAATGATCGTAGGTGCGGTTGTACTGAGTGGCGTTCTGCCTAAGACAGTTCCGTTCTTTAGTCGTAGCATTCATATTTTTGGCGCTGCTAAGTTAGAATATTCTGCGATCTTTGAAGTGGTCATTATTCTGTTGGCAGCATTTGGTTCTTATAAGACAACGAAGAATGAAGTGCGTGAAGCAAATAACTTTACATGGGGAGCGATTCAGGAAGTTGCGATCCTTTTCATTGGTATTTTCATTACTATGATTCCTGCACTTTTGATATTAAAGGCACAGGGTGCTTCTCTTGGTATTGAAAAGCCATGGCAGTTCTTCTGGATCACAGGTGCATTATCAAGCTTCCTTGATAACACACCAACGTATCTGGTATTCTTTACCACAGCAGCTTCTTTAGGTTTCCATGAAGGAATCAAGACGGTTGTAGGATATATTCCGGAGATCATCTTAATGGCGATCTCATGCGGTGCGGTATTTATGGGTGCGATCACATATATCGGAAATGCACCAAACTTCATGGTTCGTTCGATCGCAGAGGAAAACGGAATTAAAATGCCATCATTCTTTAGTTATCTGGGATGGTCATTAACCTGTTTAATACCTGTCTTTTTGATAGACATGCTGGTCTTCTTCCTATAAGATCGTATCTTCAAAAAGCACAAGACATATCGCAATAAAAATGTTATGATAATTCAGGGGATACCCCATACGATTTTAGTATCAAAAATCACGGGTGTCTCCTGAATTTTTTGCATCTTCCAACCTATACAGCATTCGGTCCTTCTGCACGGCACTATGCCTGATAATGTATGGGATGTGTCAGCCATAGAGCCATATTTTGATACGATCTGCTTTTTATGTGTCAGTCAGTGAGGTGTAGAGTCATATTTTGATGAGATCTGTTTTCATGTGTCAGCCAGTAAGGTGTAGAGCCATATTTTGATATGTTCTGTTTTCATGTGTCAGATGTAAGGTGTCAAGCCATGTTTTGCTATTTGCTACTTTTTTAGCACTGTATCATCCTGTAAGGATATCTATGGATTTTGGCTTTTTTGCTCTTATTGTGGGCGCTCTCATTTGATATAGGGGCAAGGCCAGTCCTGATGTACATTGCTGTTTGGGCTCTCTAAGCCCGTCGCCACTTGCACTTCAAAAAATGATCTGCTTTTTTGAAGTGCTATGTGTGCGCTACGTGGCTTTGCGAAGCGGAAGCGTGCCCTACACAGCAATGCTACTCAGGCTGAGTCGCCCCTATAGTTATGACCCGCGCCCACTGGCAAAAAAGCTATAAAATCCAGATATCCTAACAGGCTGGCGTGTCTTAAAAAAGTAGAAAAATAGCAAAGCATGGCATCTGGCTGGTTGAAGCTGACACAATAAAAAACAGAACTCTATTAAAATATGACATGGAGATCATAGGCTGACACAATAAAAAACAGATCTTATCAAAATATGGCATAGAGATAACAGGCTGACATATAAAAAGCAGAAAGTTATCAAAATATGGCATAAAGGATAGCAGGCTGACACGGTATGAGGCTTTGTGAGCATATTGCCATGCAGAAGGAAAAAGCTGTGTTTGTTGGAAGATGCAAAAAGAAATGGAGGAAGAAGACGTGATTTTTGATACGCATGCACATTATGATGATGAGGCTTATGAGGAAGATAGAGAGGATATATTGAAGTTGATACGGCAGGAAGGTGTCGGTCTGGTTACAGACGTTGGTGCAACGATTGCCTCTACCAAAAAAGCAGTTGCTTTGAGTGAACAATATGACTTTATTTATGCGGCTATCGGTGTGCATCCCGAAGGGGTGGAAGAACTGACCGCTCAGGATATGGACTGGCTTTGTGAACTTGCAAAAAAGAAGAAAGTAGTAGCGATCGGAGAGATTGGGTTAGATTATTACTATGAAGATCCGAAGCGTGATATACAAAAGATATGGTTTCGTAAGCAGCTTGAGGTTGCCAGAAAGACAGGACTTCCGGTTGTGATCCACAGCAGGGATGCAGCACAGGATACGCTAGATATCATAAAGGAAGAGCATGGCGAGCAGATAGGCGGTGTGATCCATTGTTTTTCTTATGGAAAAGAAATGGCACAGGTTTATCTGGATATGGGATTTTATCTGGGAATTGGCGGTGTCGTTACTTTTAAGAATGGCAAGAAATTAAAAGAAGTTGTAAAATGTACCCCGATCGAGCGTATTGTTCTTGAAACGGATGCACCTTATCTGACACCGGAACCAAACAGAGGAAAAAGAAATGCATCGCATTATTTAAAGTATGTCGCACAGGAAATTGCACAGTTAAAAGGAATGACAGTTAAAGAAGTTATTGACGTGACAACGAAAAATGCAAAAGAGATGTATCGCATTTAGACAGGGAGAATAGGAGTCATAGCATGATAGAAAAAGTAGCTGCTGGGTAACAGAAGTGAGAACGCTATAAGAAGAATATAGAAAAAGCAACCGCTGGATAACGTTATAAGAAGAATGAAGAAAAGCAGCTTTGGAGAATAGGAACAGTAAATTCATAGATAAAGCAATTGCTGCTTAACAGAGGTGATAACGCGATAAGCAAAACACAGTAAAGTTATGAAAAGCAAAACGGCTTCGAGTAAAATAGTAAAATGTAACACAGAAGAAAGCTGATAGGATAAGATAACAGGTCTGCAAAAGACAGAAAGGATGTGGCAGATGGCAACATTAGGAATTCCGCAAAATACGATTGAAATATTACAGAAATATAATTTTCGTTTTCAAAAAAAGTTTGGTCAGAATTTTCTGATCGATACACATGTACTTGAAAAGATCATTGAGTCGGCAGGAATTACAAAAGACGATTTTGTGCTGGAGATCGGACCGGGAATCGGAACAATGACGCAGTATCTTTGTGAAAATGCACGTCAGGTCATGGCGGTAGAGATTGATGATAATTTAATCCCGATCTTACAGGATACATTGTCGGCATATGATAATGTTACGGTGGTTAATCAGGACATTTTGAAGTTAGACATTGCAAAAACAGCACAGGAATATAATGATGGTAAACCGATTAAAGTTGTCGCAAATCTGCCATATTATATTACTACACCGATCATTATGGGGCTGTTTGAAAGCCATGTACCTTTAGAAAGCATTACCGTTATGGTGCAAAAAGAGGTGGCTGACCGTATGCAGTCAGATCCCGGATCAAAGGATTACGGTGCACTTTCGTTAGCAGTACAATATTATGCAAAGGCAGAGATTGTTGCGAATGTACCGCCAAACTGCTTTATGCCAAGGCCAAATGTAGGAAGTGCTGTAATCCGGCTGACCTGTCATAAGCAGAATCCGATACAGGTGCAGGATGAAAAATTTATGTTTCGTGTTATTCGCGCATCATTTAACCAGCGCAGAAAGACATTGCAAAATGGTCTTGGAAATGATGCGAGTCTGCCTGTTACGAAAGAGCAGGCAAAAGAAGCATTAGAGCAGATGGGGCTGGCACCGACGATTCGCGGAGAACGTTTATCGTTAGAGGAATTTGCACGGTTAAGTGATATTTTATCAGCTATGAGAAAAGCCTGAGAAGCTGATGTGATCAGAACACTATAGGAATGGTAACAAAGAAGAAAAGATCCTTATTAAGATAAAAATGAAAAAAATGGCAAATAGTATAGGAGATGACAGGAATGGATATTCGTGGACGTTTAGCAGAGTTCAGAAAGCAGATGGAAAAGGAACAAATGGATCTGTATTATGTACCGACAAATGATTTTCATGGATCGGAATATATCAGTGATTATTTTAAAGTCAGAGAGTTTTTATCCGGCTTTGATGGATCTGCAGGTGAATTAGTGATCACACAGCAGGAAGCAGGACTGTGGACAGATGGCAGATACTTTTTACAGGCTAAAAAGCAGTTAGAAGGCAGTGGCATCACATTATATCGTTCCGGTCAGGAAGGTGTGATAAAGCTCAATGATTTCATTTATGAAAAAATGCCGGAAGGCGGAAAACTGGGATGTGACGGACGACTGGTGTCACAGGCATGGGCAGAAGGCATAGTAAGAATGCTTAGCCGTAAGAGTGCAGGATTGGTCACTTCAACGGATGTTGCAAACCTTGTCTGGAAAGACAGACCGGAACTGCTCCATCAAAAAGCATGGATATTATCAGAAGATTATGCAGGCGAAAGCCGTCAGAGTAAATTGCAAAAAGTACGCAAATTTATGGAGAAATGGAACGGATCACATTTTATCCTGAATTCGCTTGATGACATTGCGTGGCTTTTAAATATCAGAGGAAATGATATTCCATGTAATCCGGTTGTTTTGTCGTATTTGGTCGTTGAAAAAGAACAATGTTTTCTTTTTGCGGGAAATGATATTTTCGATCAGGAGCAAAAGCAGCAATTAGAAGCAGATGGGATTATTTTGCGTGAGTATGATGCGGTATATGATTATGCGAAGAGTTTTCCACAAGGAGACAAGATATTCGCAGATAAACGCACAATAAACCATGAAATTGTGGAAAACTTCCCGAAAAACACAAGAATTGTGGATATGGCAAGTCCGGTTACGTATTGGAAGTCCATTAAAAATGAAACAGAGATTGCTAATGAAAAAGATGCACATATCAAAGATGGAGTTGCTGTGACCCGTTTTATTTACTGGCTAAAGAAAAATATCGGAAAAGAAACGATTACTGAGATTTCAGCGGCACAAAAGCTTGAGGCATTTCGAATGGAAGGACAGCATTACCTTGGACCAAGCTTTGATCCGATCGCAGGCTACGGAGCACATGGTGCGATCGTACATTATTCTGCAACGAAAGAAACCAATGCGGTTTTAAAAGAGCAGAATTTTCTTTTGCTTGATACCGGTGGTCAGTATATGGAAGGAACGACAGATATTACAAGAACGATTCTGCTTGGTAAGCCGACGAAAGAACAGCAGAAATATTACACAGCCGTTCTTCGAGGTAACCTAAATCTTTGCAATGCGACGTTCTTATATGGCTGTTCCGGTGTGGCTCTGGATTATGCAGCGCGCGAGCCTTTGTGGGAAATGGGTTGTGATTACAATCATGGCACCGGACATGGTGTTGGTTATCTTTTAAATGTACATGAAGGCAATAATGCATTCCGCTATAGAATCCTTTCAGGCCCCGGCAAAAATCCGGTACTGGAAGCAGGTATGATCACATCGGATGAACCGGGAATCTATCTGGAAGGAAAGTTTGGAATCCGTCTGGAAAATCTGATCCTTTGTGTAAAGAAAGAAAAAAATGAATTTGGTCAGTTTATGGGATTCGAGCCATTGACGTATGTTCCTTTTGACCGTGCAGCGATTGACATATCACAAATGAACCAAAAAGAGATTGCACGCTTGAATGCATATCACCGGGAGGTATACGAAAAGATCAGCCCATATCTGAATGAAGAAGAAAAAGAGTGGTTGCAAAAAGAGTGCGAACCATTTGTATAAAACTGAAAAAAGAAAGTATGCCATAAGAGAACAAACTACTTGCATTCATTCCTTTTTCCACTGCGGGATTACTTTATAGATCAAGGTTGCATACAGCAGATACAAAAGCAAAGCTGCGATCACGTCTAAGAAAGAATGTTGCTTTAAGAACATTGTAGACAGACAGATCAAAGAGCAAAGCAGCAATGAAGCCGGTCGCAGCCATTTGATCTTTTTGATCCGTGGACTTGTGACCAAGGCTACATGGATCGCTACAGCGTTAAAGACATGAATGCTTGGAAAGACATTTGTATGCGTATCACTATCATAAATAAATTGTACAATATCTGTCAGGATATTTGGATGTGCAAAAGCTTCCGGGCGAAGATTTTGTTCATTTGGAAAAAAGTAATAGATCAACAGGCAGGTTGTCATTCCTGTGATCAAAGTGATCACACAATGATAATAGTCTTCTAAGTGATCTTTTTGAAAATAAAGATATACAATGACAACTAACACATATAAGAACCACAAAACATACGGAATTACAAAAAGTTCATTAAAGGGAATGATATCATCAATAAAACAATGGATCGGTTGAAAAGATACATCATTTCTTGCTTCCAGCCATGTAAAAAAATGCATGTAAACCGGGATATATAATGCAAAAAGAGCATGTTTGTTCTTTTTTAAAAAATTCAATAACATAAAATGTATCCTCTCTGTATCTGTTTTATTAAAGCTTCAAAAATGGATGTACCGGCTTTTCTGATACATCTGCTTCATGGAATAGGAAACTGCTCGTATGGTAGCGGTACACCAGCAAGAATTGCTTTAGCAATTCTTGGAGTGCAAAGCGCTGGCTTTGCACTTTTTTATTTTATTCCCAAAAAAAATATACATCCTTTTTAATATAACGTGCTGACGTTGCATATTCTCTTATAGGGTTTGTTAGTTCTTTTTGAATTCCAATAATTCTAATCCTTCATTATCTTCTAAGACCATACGGATCATCCAGTCATTGACAAAGAGAAGCAATGGATTGCCTTTCATATCTTTTACTGCTTTTACATTATTCATACGTTTGAGCTTTGTCACATCAGTAGAAGGATCCTTTACCCAGCGGATAAAGCCATATGGAAGAGGTTCTAAGCGGATCTCACAGCCATATTCATTTTCAAGGCGGTATTTGAGTACATCAAACTGTAAAACACCAACGACGCCTACAATGATCTCTGACATTCCGGCAGTATATTCCTGAAAGATCTGGATCGCACCTTCCTGTGCAATCTGTGTGATTCCTTTGACAAACTGTTTTCGTTTCATTGAATTTAACTGAACGACACGGCTGAAATGTTCCGGTGCGAAAGTCGGAATGCCTTCGTATTCGAATTTCATTCCGGGAGCTGTGATCGTATCTCCGATTGAAAAGATTCCCGGATCAAATACACCGATCACATCACCGGCATAAGCTGTCTGGATGACCTGGCGATCCTGCGCCATGATCTGCTGTGGCTGCGAAAGCTTTAATTTACGTTTGCTCTGTACATGGTAAACATCTTTATTGGCATCAAACTTACCGGAGCAGATTCGCATAAATGCGATACGGTCACGATGTGCTTTATTCATGTTTGCCTGAATTTTAAATACAAAAGCAGAAAAATCATTCTCGATCGGATCAATCAGTCCTTCATCAGACATACGAGGCAGTGGAGAAGAAGTCATTTCCAAAAAGTATTTTAAAAAGATCTCGACACCGAATGTTGTCAGTGCAGAACCAAAAAAGACCGGTGATAATTCACCCTTTTGTACTTTTTCGATATCCAATGGATCACTTGCTCCGTCTAACAGTTCTATTTCTTCGATCAACTGGTCATATAATTCTTCTGACGCAAGTTCTTTTAATTCCGGATCATCGATATTATAATCCGTTTCGGCTGCTGACTTGGCACCACCGGTAGAAACTGATTCAAATGTACGGACTGTTTTTGCTCTTCTGTCATAGATTCCTTTAAAACGTTTTCCCGAACCGATCGGCCAGTTGATCGGACAGGTACGGATTCCGAGTACGGTTTCAATATCATCTAATAATTCAAAAGAATCCCTGGCTTCACGATCCATTTTATTGATAAATGTAAAAATAGGAATATGACGCATCACACAGACCTTAAATAATTTGATCGTCTGTGCCTCGACACCTTTGGATGCATCGATCACCATGACAGCGGAATCGGCAGCCATTAATGTTCGGTACGTGTCCTCAGAAAAGTCCTGATGTCCCGGTGTATCCAGAATATTGATGCAAAAACCATCGTAGTTAAATTGCATAACAGATGAAGTAACGGAAATACCACGTTCTTTTTCAATTTCCATCCAGTCGGAAACAGCATATTTTGAATTTGCTTTTCCTTTTACGGAACCGGCAGTATTGATAGCACCTCCATATAATAGAAATTTCTCTGTTAATGTAGTTTTACCGGCATCAGGATGTGAGATGATAGCAAACGTTCTTCTCTTTTTGATTTCTTCTGAAATAGTTATATCAGCCATAAGATCCTCCCATTGTTGTATATTTGATCATCTAACAGAAAAACAGAATGTAATATAGTCTTTCCTGATAGATAGTGTAGTCACAATCTATTATTATAATTTATCTTGTCTCTTCTTTCAAGTAGGAGTATTTTTTGAGATCCTGTTGTAAAGGGATTTTCTGAGAGTCTGTAGTGAAGTGTATTTTGAAGTATCATTTTTGCGTTCTGTTAATGAAGTAGTTTTTGAAGTATCCATTTTCATGTCAGAAATAAAGTGTTCATTAAGACATCTGTTGTCCATGCCAGCAATGAAGTGATCACTAAGACATCTGTTTTTTTATGTTAGTAATAAAGTTTTTTTGAAGTATTATTTTTTACATACCTATAATAGTAGTATATCATTTTTATTCTGTGTATCTTTTGTGATGTCTATTGTTTTTTTTGATATAATATGCTACGATTGAAAAGAATTTGAAAAGGAGGAGAAACGCATGTGGTGTCCAAAATGTAAAACAGAATACCGTGATGGTATTACTGAATGTGCAGACTGTGGTGCAAAGTTAGTAGAGCGGGATGAACTTTCAGATAATGTCAATGTGTGTGAGATCAATGACGAAGCAAGTGCTGATGAAATTTTAGAATATTTACAATATTCCGGAGTAAAAACAGCTGCAAAAGAAGAAAGTGACGACAAGATCGGCTTTAAGATTACAGTATCCAAAGAGGAAGAAAAGCAGGCTGAAAAGCTTTTTCAGGGCTATCTGACAGCAAAAGAAGAGGATAGTGAGAACCAGTCAGAGCAGGAAGCGGAAGCAGGCGATACGGAAGATGAGGAGCTTGTCGAAAAGGATGATGCTATGGAAGAAGATTCTGAAGTAGATGATGCCAAAGAAGATATTGAAAATATGGATGATGATGATGATAATCTTTTAGTAAGTGATAAGATTATGGAAGATACTTCAGAACTTTTATTGACATCGGACAAGAAAGAATATGTCAAAAAGGCAGATGAATATCGTGATATGAAATATTCCGGTATTACTTTTATCGTATTTGGTATTATTGGTCTGATTTATCTGGCATTATGCAAATTAGAAGTGCTTCCGATCACATATAATAATGTAATCTTTGTTATTATCGTAATCTTATTCGTTATCTTTGTTATATCCGGTATTGTATCAATACATAAAGCCGGAAAGATCAAACTTCTGATATCGGAAGAAGAAGCTAAAACAAAAGAGATCAAAGAGTGGCTTGATCAGAACTTAACACAGGATATGATCGATGGATGGCTTGATTCACAGGTTACGGATATGGAAAACGATCTGATCCTGACAGCCCGTATTAAAAAAATGTTAGAAAAGGAATTTGACGATCAGTCAGAAGAATATATAGAAATGATCGCAGATGAATACTTTGAAGAACATTTTATGGAAGAGGACGAATAAAAATATAACGTCGATAGTTGGAAAAGGCTTAAAGCATGGCATAACCGGTTGCTTTTGAAAAGATTCCTTTTGTAAATTTTAAAGCAACAGAAGTTTTTGACAATTTGAATAGTATAGGAAAGAAAAACAGGTTAGAATCTAATTTAACGGTTCTAACCTGTTTTTTGTTTTTATAAAAGTGAGGATTCCTTATAAACGAAATGACGCATTCTGTTTTTTATCATCTGTTCCCGTTATATTTTTAGAAGGAATTCTTATAATGTAATGCCATTTTCTTTTAACAATTCTCTTGCACTATCGATCGAATCGACACCGGTTTTATTTTTGATCGGTGCGAATTCTTTATTGCGTTCTACTTCGAATGGAAGACAATTATCAAAAAGGCGGATCAGATCTAAGATCAATGATTCGAATTTATATCCGTTGACATCTTCAGGCTTTTGTAAATTGCCCTGCTCATCCAGATAAGGGATCTTTTTTTCTACAATATGCAAAGGAAGTTCATTATTTGCAATCTTTTCTAAATGTCCGATCTCAAAGAGATAGTTTAAGATCACACCGAAATTATAAGCAGGCTCCCCTTTTGCATTTTTTGCATCACGCATCGCTTCTGTTAATTCATAATATTCTACGATCGAAGGATGACCGTTTTCAAGGCACATCACACCTACTTTTTCATCAGGACTTGCCTTGCGTACCACTTTGGAACCGCAATCGCATTTTTTAGCGATCGTTGCACCGATAAAAGTCGGATCAGCGATCCGCTGTAAGACGTTATCAACCGCAAATACATTGATCCAAGTGATTCCTTCCTTGTGCATCAGATCAATCAGACCGGCATTTTGTAAAGAAGAGAACCAGCCGCCATTTCCGTTTGGCGAAGTGGCAAGTTTTCCTTTTTCTTCAAGAAAGATCTTTCCGTTGTAATCCGATGCAGGTGCCATATCCTGGCGGAAAAAATGAATATAATTTTTGTCATAGCCGAAATAATTCATCTTTTCAAAAAAGGAGGTCGTATCTTCGTGGTTTTTATCACTCGTCATAATAAAAAGATGAATCCATGTGTCTGCTTCCTTTACCACATCAAAAAGATTTTCGATAATGCGTTGGAAGATATATACCGGTTTGGTAATACCGATATCATACATTCCCTTTGGGTGGTCGGAGCCAAGACGTGTTCCCATACCTCCTGCTAATAACACAGCACCGACTTTGTGAGCCTTGATCGCATCCAGTCCGATATTGTGTATTTCCTCTTTTTGTGAAGCAATTTCATCGAGTGTCATAGCTTCAATTGGAGTAATATTGCTTTGCGTGTCTTCTGTCTTTGGTGCATGGATCTTTGCTAATACAGAAAAGTCAGTTGTATCGATCTGCTCTAAGAGTGCTGCTTTTTGTGCATCATTTAATTCATCATAGTAACGCAGTAAATGAGACTGCTGGTATTGATCCAGTTTTTGTTTTGCTTTTTCTAAATTCATTGTTTTCTCCATTCTTTTTTATTGTAGCAGAAGTATCATATCCCCGGTTGTCTGTCTGCTTTTAGTCCGATCCTTTTGCTTATGATATTGCAGTTATTATAGCGTAAAACAGACAATAGGGCAACTTCATTGACGAATATAAGATAAATATATTATACTGTAAAGAAGACAAAATAACGCAAATATGCATCCGGAAAGAACGGATGTGATCGTTTATCTGCATTGGTATCTTAATTGATATAGCGAAAAATGCATGGACAGGGGGCATTTTTAGATGTTTCAAAAGAATAAAAAACAAGATGAAGAATATATGGGACGGTATTGGGAAGCCGTTAAGAAAAAATATGTCCCTCTTCTTACGTTAGATCCGCGCTGGCATCAGCTTTTCCCGGATCATATGAAAACGAAGCGGATGATACAGCTTGAGAAGAAGTTAAACAAACTGATCAAAAAGCAGGGACAGACAAACAATGATCTGAAAGATTATGAAAAGACCAGAAAGGTCCTGATGGACAATATCATCAATAACATGACGGATGGAAGTGAAACAGACAGCCCGATCCGGAGTATGAAGCAGGATAAGAATCAGAAACTTTTAGATGAGCTTCATCAGAAAATAGCACAGGCGCATGATCTGCAACAACAGCTTCCGCAGGAAATTCAGGATGTGAATCATGCTTTGATGATCGAAAGTTTAAAGAATTGTTATGAGACATTGGTTTATAACACACAAGAGATCGAACAGGAAGAAGAATGGATCGCCAATGCCCGCAAAGAACTGACAGAACATGTTCTTGCCAAGCAGGAAATGGAGATCCGTAATACTGATACCTATCGTTTTATGCATGATCTTTTAGGTGCGGATATTTTAGAAATCTTTGATAAAGATTATGATGTCTGGAAAGGAGAGATCAACCGTGAGCATAAACAGGTATGATCAGGAAGAAATGTATGGGCAGGTGCTCGGAATCGGCATTGACCAGATCGAATGTGACCGTGTGTTACGTTCCTGTGAGAAAAAAACTTTTTTAGAACATTGTTATACAACAAAAGAGCTGGAAATGATCAGCAAGCATAAAAGAAGTAGTGCTACTAATTTTTGTGGGAAAGAAGCTGTTGTAAAAGCTTTTGGAACAGGATTTCGAAAGATTACACCCAATGAGATCGAGATTCTTCGGAATGAATCAGGTGCACCTTATGTTTTGCTGTATGGCAGGGCAAAAGACAAAGCAGACCAGATCGGTGTAAAAAAGATCCTGATATCATTAGCAGATACCAAGACACAGGCGATCGCTTTTGTTGTTTTATTAGGATAACCGGATCAAAAAGCATAGAAAAGGGGAGTTGTATGCAATATATAGCAAATGCAAAAGAAGCAAAAAAGATAGATGGGATCTCGATAGAACAGATAGGGATTCCATCTCTTGTTTTAATGGAACGGGCAGCACTTGCTGTTGCAAAGCGTGTAGAAGAACTGGCAAAAAAAGAGGATTCTGTTTTGATCATATGCGGTGTGGGTAATAATGGTGCCGATGGTGTCGCTGCAGGCAGAATGCTGTCAGAACATGGTTATCGCGTTACCTTTTTATTGCTTGGCAATATGCAAAAAGCGAGTGAAGAGATGCGTGTACAGCTTGCGATCGTAAAAAATCTCGCATTGTCCGTAAGAACAACCGATGACTTTTTAAAAGAAGAGTTAGAGCAATATACTTTTGTGATCGATGCGATCTTTGGCATTGGGCTTTCAAGAGAGATTACCGGGAAATATGCACAATGGATCCAAGCGGTTAATGCGATGCAAAAACCGGTTGTTTCGGTAGATGTTCCATCCGGTATTGATGCGACAAACGGACAGGTGCTTGGAATTGCGATCCGTGCAAAAGAAACCATAACATTCGGAACATTAAAAAGCGGTCTGCTTTTCTTTCCGGGAGCAAAATATGCCGGAGTAGTTCAGTTGGCAGATATCGGTTTTCCAAAAAGTGCATTAAAAGAAGTCTGCTTGCAAACAATTTCTTATGACCGAGAAGATGTAAAAAAACTGTTCCCTCAAAGAATACCATACAGTAACAAAGGAAGCTATGGAAAAGTATTAGTCATAGCAGGTTCTAAAAATATGGGTGGAGCTGCCTATTTTGCAGCCAGAGCAGTTTATGAGATGGGATGTGGGCTTGTCAAAGTGATCACACATCAAAATAATCGGGATATGCTGTTAGAAAAACTGCCGGAAGCATTATTAGAATGTTATGATGAAGAGACAAAAGAAGAAGAGATTTCTGATATGCTGACAGATGTAGTGCAATGGGCAGATGTAATCGCCTGTGGTCCGGGACTGGGAACATCCCCGACTGCCCGATCGCTTTTTGAAACGGTTATAAAAGAAGAGAATAAGCCGGTTGTTTTAGATGCGGATGCGATCAATCTTGCATCGACCTTGTCAGATAATATTTTTCAAAAGAACAAAATATTGACACCGCATTTAAAAGAAATGAGTCGTTTGATCGAGACACCGGTTGCAACGATTCAAACAGATCTGATGCATTATGCGGATATGGCAAAACCGGCAACGATCGTCTTAAAAGATGCAAGAACCGTTGTTGTATCAGACGAAAAAAGATATATCAATCGTTCGGGCAATCATGCCTTGGCAAAAGGCGGTTCAGGGGATGTTTTATGTGGTATGATCGCAGGATTATTGGCAAGAAAGACAGAACCTTTTTTAGCTGCGAGTCTTGCAACCTATCTTCACGGATTGACAGCAGAAGAATATGTTAAAAATAGGAGTTCTTCTTCTATGTTTGCTTCTGATATTTTAGATATGCTGTCAACGATTTTGCCATAACAGTTGGATCGGCAGAGTGATTATTCTGCTTGCTTAAATAATTAGACGGGATTAGAATAGATAAGAACACGAAAGAAAGGATTTGTCTTTGTGTCCTTAAATGACAGGAAGGGAACAACCAAAAATGAAAGAATATTACAGAGTGTATGCTGATATTGATCTGGATGCAATATATGAAAATGTAAAAAATGCAAAAGCATTATTAAAAAAAGATACCAAGATGATGGCAATTGTCAAAGCGGACGGTTATGGTCATGGAGCCGTTGAAGTTGCCAGACAGATTGATGAACTTGTCGATGCCTATGGTGTGGCAATCTTAGAAGAAGGGATCGAACTTCGAAAAGCCGGTTTTACAAAACCGATCCTGATCTTAGGATATACCCCGAAACCTTTATATCCGGCAATGATTCGCTATGATATTGCAACAGCCGTTTTTACAATGGAAATGGCAAAAGAAATATCAGATACAGCCGTTGCAATGCATAAAAATGCAAACATTCATATCAAATTAGATACCGGGATGAGCCGGATCGGTTTTGCCATCACAAAGGAAAGCAAAGAGATAATCGAGCAGATCGCGAAGCTTCCGGGCATTGAGATCAAAGGCTGTTTTTCTCATTTTGCACGTATGGATGAAAAAGATAAGACAAAAGCAAATGAACAATTTGCAAAATTTACAAAAATGGTAAATGCATTAGAAAAAGATGGTGTGGATCTTGGAATCCGACACATTTCTAATAGTGCCGGTATCATGGAAGCACCGGAAGTACAGATGGATATGGTGCGTAATGGTATCTGCCTGTATGGTTTATATCCATCCGAAGAAGTACAAAAAGAACGTCTGCCACTAAAACCGGCTATGGAATTAAAAGCCTATGTATCTTATGTGAAAACATTAGAACCCGGTGTGGAAATCGGCTATGGCGGAACCTATACGACAACGAAGAAAACAAGGGTAGCAACGATCCCGGTAGGTTATGCGGATGGTTATTCAAGATGTTTATCAGGAAAGGGCAGTGTCTTGATCCATGGGAAAAAAGCTCCGATTCTCGGAAGAGTCTGTATGGATCAGTTTATGGTGGATGTAACGGATATTGATAATGTCTGTGTCGGTGACCGTGTAACGCTTTTTGGAAAAGACGGTGACAGCTGCATTACGATCGAAGAAATATCTGCCATGGCACATTCATTTAATTATGAATTTGTCTGTGATATCGGAAAGCGTATTCCAAGGGTATATTACCGGCATGGAAAAGTCATTGAGACAAAAGACTATTATCCTGACTATTGATCTGATATCAGATTTATTCCGATCGGCAGGTGGCAGACAGGAGCATAGTAGATAGCGATTGAAAGAGAAAAAAGAGGAACGTTTGCGAATACTTTTTGAAAAAATGGCAAAGATAGGAAAAGAGAAACCTGTAGTACATACTTCAAAGAGTAAGGAGAGTGAACGTTTTGAATATTAGACGTGGAGATATCTTTTTTGCAGATTTGCGTCCGGTAGTCGGTTCAGAACAGGGAGGAATCCGACCGGTCTTGATCATACAGAATGATGTAGGAAATCGTCACAGCCCAACCGTTATCTGTGCTGCGATCACATCAAAAATGAATAAGGCAAAGCTGCCGACACACATTGCTTTGGAAGTCAGCAGATATGATATGGTAAAAGATTCTGTGATCTTATTAGAGCAGATCCGCACGATCGACAAATCTCGTTTGCGGGAAAAAGTATGCCATTTGGATGACGATATTCTTGATAGGATCAATCAGGCACTTTGCGTCAGTCTGGCACTGGATGAACGTCTTTTGATGCATAAATAAGAGGATTGTTTTCAACCAAGATGGAAAAGAACAGGAACATAAATGTACACATTCATTTTATAGGAATGGTATCGGTTACCGGAACGTGAAGTTTTGACCTCGTAATTAAAAAATAATTTGTCGAATTATATCAGTATTAGAATCATTAAGAAAACTATTATAAAAAGAATACTACAGAACAGGAAGAAAAATGAAGATCACTATTTTAACAGTAGGAAAAATAAAAGAAAAGTATTTTACAGATGCAATCAAAGAATATACAAAACGTCTGAGCCGTTATTGCAAACTTGAGATCATAGAAGTAGTAGATGAAAAAACACCTGACAATGCAAGTGAGCATGAAGAAGATCTGATCCGCCAAAAAGAAGGAGAACGTTTGCAAAAATATATCAAAGAAGGAGCTTATGTGATTTCTCTTGCAATCGAAGGAAAGCAATATCCTTCAGAAGACTTTTCAAGAAAGATACATAATCTTGGATTACATGGTGAAAGCCATCTGGTCTTTGTGATCGGTGGCTCGATTGGCTTAGACAAAAAGATCTTGCAAAATTCGAATGAACTTTTAAGCTTTTCGAAAATGACATTTCCACACCAGTTGATGCGTGTGGTGCTTTTAGAGCAGATCTACCGGGCGTATCGGATCATGAATGGGGAACCGTATCACAAGTAGGGTGATTAAATTCCTCAGTATAGTTGATTTTAATGGAAAGAGTGGCTATTTTGGTCACTCTTTTAATTATTGGAGCGGATATTTGGTTCTGGTGGATAGGAAAATAGGGACAGGCTATGCAGGATATGGTCTGGGAGGGTATTGGTGTGTCTATTTCTAGAGGGGCAGTTTTGATTATTTACGATACGGGTGAGTCCACTGAGGAAGTACATCAGGGAAGTGCCGAAATTCGTTTGTTTACTGAGGAAGTAACTCAGTGGACGGTCTATATTCTGTAGTTTGCGAAAACTAACTTATACTAAATATTGCGGTTCTCTGAGGTGTTTCCTCAGTAATAATGGGAAAACCTCAGTGGAGGAGAGGGTGGGAGGCAAGGAAATATGGGGGTTGGAGGAATAAGGGGACTAGACTGGCAGATTTTGGTATGGTAGAATATTGTCAGTTGGTGAAGAGAATCCTCTTGACAGAAGGGCAAGAGGTTGGGAAGATGATACATAAAATATTTAAGTAAGCGAGGTGAAAATTTGCTATGAATAAAAAGGAATTATTGTTCTACAATGAATATGAAGAATTTTATGAAATGGCAAGAAAATCAAATGCTTTCAAACTATTTTGTCAAGATGCTTTTGGAGAAGATTTTTCACAGGATGGTTTCAGCAATGTAAAACAGATAGATATGATTTTGAAATATATACCGAAAAAAGAAAATATACATATTTTAGATATAGGCTGTGGAAATGGAAAAATGTTGGGATATTTACAGAAAAAAACAGGTGCGTATATTCATGGATTTGATTATTCTGAGAAAGCAATAGAAACGGCACAAAGTATGTTTACAATAAATGCGGAATTCAAAGAAGGCATAATTGGTGAAATCAATTATTCAGAAGAAGAATTTGATGCCATTATCTCAATGGATACTATGTATTTTGCAAAAGATATGGTTGTCTTTATTTCGCAGGTAAAAAAGTGGTTAAAAAAAGATGGTGTGCTTTTTGTTGGATATCAAGAGGGCGATGTTATGCCAAAGACAAAAAATGAATATACAACTGTATTAGCAAATGCTTTAGAGAAAAACGAAATGAATTATGAAGTGACTGATATTACCAAAGAAATCTATGATTTACTCAAGAAAAAGCGAGCTTCTGCGATGATGCATCAAGTTGAATTCGAATTAGAAGGAAACAAGAATTGGTTTGATATGCTGATAGGACAAACTGAGAGTGCCTCTGAATCATTTGAGCAATTTCAAGAAAAAATGGCAAGATATATTTATGTTATAAAGAAATAGTTAACTTCCAACTGACAAAACTCTTTAGAGCGAAGTTTTCTTTGACTGGAAGCCATAAGGATATTGTGGGAAGATACAAAAAATGAAGTTTTGGACGTGGCTAGCTAAATAGTTTAGAACAGGTAGGTGAATTAAATGATTATAGACAAAAATATTGATGAAGGAAGACCATTCGATTGGGGAAAAACCTCAAAGGAATATGCTAAATATAGAGATATTTACCCAAAACAATTATTTGATGAATTGATTAAGTTGGGAGTAGGAAAGAAAGGTTCCGATTGGTTGGATTTAGGGACTGGGACAGGCGTGTTGCCACGGCAATTAGCTTATTTGGGTGCAAATATAATAGCAACAGACATTTCTGAGGAGCAGATTGAAGAGGCAAAGATTCTTTCAAAGAATTACAAAAACATTAGTTATTCAGTGTCTTCTGCCGAAGATATAGAATATCCTAGTGGTACTTTTGATGTGATAACAGCGTGCCAGTGCTTCTTTTATTTTGATCCTGACATTATTGTTCCAAAGATTAAGAAAATGCTAAAGAAAGATGGTATTTTTGTGAAAATATGGATGTCATATCAAAAGGAAGATGAATTGGTAAGAAAGTCATTTGGTTTGGTAAAGAAAATAAATTCTGAGTATCATGGTGGAGGAGCTGCGATTAAAGACTTAAAAACTCATTATTTTGCTAATCCATGTCAGAATATTCTTAGAGTTGATATTCCATTTACAAGAGAAAGCTGGCATGGAAGAATGATGGCAAGTCGTGGTGTTATGGCTTCTATGAATGAAAAACAGGTTAAGCAATATGAGAAAGAGCATTTGGAGATGTTGAAAGAGTATCCAGAAGAATTCACAGTTGGACATGTAGTATTTATTACATCATATAGAATGTAGATATAAATGATGAAAAAGCTATATTTTCTTTGATAATATAAGGAGGAAATAACACTATGAGGATTGAAAGAGCAGGAATCGAGGATTTGCCGATAGTGGTAAAACTAAAGATGAAAATGTTTGAGGAAGTTGGTTCTATTAAATTTCTTCAGGATGATGTAGAAGAAAAAATTGGAGAGGTATATGGAAAACTTTACCAAGAAGATAAATGTTGCCACTATTTGCTCTATGAAGAAGATGAAGTGGTAGCTATTGGAGGTGCAGTGATAAAAGAAGATGTGCCATTTTGTTTTTTTAAGACACCATATTATGGATATGTGGTTGATGTGTATTGTATTCCAGAAGAACGAAAGAAAGGTTATGCAACGCAAATAATGAAAAAACTGATGGAGTGGCTAGAAACAAAAGGATGTCATAGTGTTAAGCTTAAGCCATCTGAGGCAGGTCGTAAAATGTATGGAAAATTAGGATTTTACGATTCAGGAGAGATGGGAAAATGGATATAGTCAACAATAGATAACCCCCAATTTTACAATACCGAAATAATTTGAAAATGAAAAATATATTCTCATATAGAGGGTAAAGTACATTAGTGCTTTACTCTCTTTACTTTGCAAAAATTTCAAGAAAGGGGATGTCAACAATGAGCGAAAAGGCAGAAGGAAGAATATTTGGTTATGCCAGAGTATCATCAACAGAACAAAATTTGGATAGGCAACTGGCAGAGTTAGTAAAGTATGTTCCAGAGGAAAATATTGTCACAGATAAGCAGTCAGGTAAAGACTTAGAGAGAGGAGGATATCAGGCGTTAAAAGGTCGATTTGGTTTACGGAGAGGTGATACACTTTATATTATGAGTTTGGATCGCCTGTCTAGGAATAAGGCAGATATTAAAGCAGAATTGCAATGGTTTAAAGAAAACGGTATCAGATTGATGATTCTTGACTTACCAAGTTCCATGATACAAGTACCAGAAGGACAGGAATGGATAATTGAAATGATAAATAACATTTTGATTGAAGCATTATCCAGCATGGCGGAGCAGGAAAGATTAACAATCAGAAAAAGACAAAGGCAGGGGATTGATGCTGCAAGGAAGAAAGGAAAACATCTGGGCAGACCGTTCATTCAAAAGCCGAGTAATTATAATCAGATAATGGAAATGTGGAAAGCAAAGGAAATCACAACTATAGAAGCCAGTAGGCGGTTAGGAGTATCAAAGACAACATTTTATCAGATGTTAAAAAGAGATGAAACTAAGTGTACAAAAAAGTAAAGTCATATTTGAGCATGTGCAAAAATAAGACAGTGACTTTTTTGTACATTTTTTGTGTGCAGATTAACCTATACAAAAAGATATACCTTTTTGAACGGTAATAGAAAGGAAAACGCAATGGATGAATTTAAATTTAACGTGGAGACTACAGTAATAGGAACAGCAGACGGAAAAGAAACATTTGAGGTACGCAAGCAATATAATGTAGAGGGGAAATCAGCGATAATACTAGCACTATATTCTACAGTATCGTTGTTAAATCCTATGAATACAGATAATAGCACGAACTATCTGTTAAACCATGCTCATGAGTTGGATTATAATAATATCAGGATTATCAATCTATATAGTACAGTATTCAAAGAAAAACCATCAACAAAGCGTTTGCATGAAAGTGATAAAAATATGAAACACATTCAATCATTACTAGCAGAGTTAAATCCAAAAGATACTGACTTTGTACTTGCTTGGGGTGGCTCACTAAAGAAGAATGCTACTACTAATCTGATAAAATATAAGATACTGCAAATGTTGATTAAAAATGGATGGGAAAACTCAATAAAACATATCATAACAGATACTTTGGAAGATGATAACCAGATAGCTCCTCATATGCTATGGTTGGCTTTACATTGTGCATCAGAATCATGGTTTGTTGTAAAATGCCCTTTTAAACAGATATTAGAAGAAGTATCACCAAAAGATGATGTTGTAGAAGTGCCTGTAAAGAATAAGCGAACTCGTAAAAAATCTGTTAAATCAGAGCAATAGGGTTTAATTATTTTTAAAGATAAATTCAGCCGTTTGAAAAATATAAGCGGCTGGATTTTTTTTGATATGATAATGCATTTGTTGATATAGAATGTGTAATAAAGCTCATTATCAATATATATAATAATAATGTATAAACCTTCGGGTTTATACGTGGTCATGGTTGCATATTTGCAATCATGGCTTTTTTCTTTTGCAAAGGAACATAGAAAAACTGCATATCACATTAAAAATAGTATATCATAGGGAGAGGGCAGTTTAAGGAACATAGATAAATTCAGTATTTTTTTTAGCATAATCTTGACTAATATGGAAATGCATATAATGATTTATAAAAGTTATTATAACTATTTTATATAAGGATTGTCTAAAGCAAGTGGCTGAGGAAAATAATGTGGATAAAATCTATATCATACCAAGTTCAATACATGAATGTTTGCTTATAATAGATAATGTCGAGATATCGTCAGGTGATGGAATAGTTTCTATTAGAAGGTGCAATGTACGATCAGGAGAATATGGAACTGCTTTTAAAGAGAACAGAAACGGAAGTGCGGAAGCTACAAAAACGATTTTTGGAATCAGATGATATAGAACCTGATTTCTATAAAAGGCGTATGAAAGAACTGACAGAACATATGGAAGTATATAAAAAGAATTTGTATTCTGCCAGAGAACAGATTAGTAAAAATACAAAATGCAGCTATTCTCTTGAGCAGGTCAAAACTATATTAAAATTGATTAAACCAATCCTTGAAAGGAGTAAGGTCGAGGAAGTAAGAACGATAATGCATTTGATGATAGAGGAAATAACGATAGACCGCAAAACAAGGTCAGTTGACACAATCAGTATCAAATTCAACAGGCAACTAACAGAATATTTATGTTTACAGGAGGGTGCTTCGAAAGAGGCATCCTTTTTTTCTGCCTTAAAAGAGGAAGAATTGGTATTTGTGATTCGACTATGATGGATGGAAATATAATCAGGAAATGAAAGGGGGTGAGTTGTAAGAATATGGTATTGATGGTAGAATGATAAAAGAAGTATTGATTAGATGCTAGATGGTATATTATGCATACTATGTAAATGATTCGTATCTGATAGGAGTAACCTGTGGTAAAGGAATATGAGCAATTATTGCAGACTTGTTACATATTGTAATTATTGAAAAGTATAATCAAATTCAATGTATATTGCTTTAGAATTATTTTAAAATACAAAAGGAGATTTTATGATGGCAGTAATAAAACCAAAAGTTAATGAAACCCAAGAATTTATAGAGATAGCATTTGATTTTTCTAATCCTTTGGATCTTGTAAGAGAAGCGATTAGTAATTCTTTTGATGCTAATGCTACGGAGATGACGATGCTGTTTGAGGCAATAACTAAATATGGTAAGAAAAAATTTAAAATCACATTAGAAGATAATGGAACTGGTATGGATATGGATGGTTTGACATCATTTTTTGATCTTGGAAATTCTATGAGTAGAGGAGATGATGAAAAAATAGGTGAGAAAGGGCATGGAACAAAAGTTTATATAAATTGTGATTCAATAGAAGTTGATACAAAAAAAGATGGCGTCAGATATATCGCTAAAATGGATGAACCTAAATATAAGTTGCTTGATGGGAAAATACCAGAAGTTAACGTGGATATAATTGATAATGATCCAAGCGATGATGATGCAACATGGACTAAAATAACAATTATTGGTTATAATGATGATGATCGAACTAAGTTTACACATGCTCAATTAAAGGATTATATTATGTGGTTTACTAAAATGGGTTCAATAGAAAAAGAATTTGGAATTAATAAAAATGCAAGTACAATTTTAAAATTACGAGGAGTAGATAGACCTGAAAATCAAGGGTTTGAAACTCTTAGATTTGGTCATTTTTTCCCGAAAGAAACAGCTACTATTTCTGAATTATTAGATACTTATATGGCAAATGCACCTAAGTATCATTGTAAAAAATGGATATTTGAAGGAACATTAGATAATTCACCAGAAGTAAGATATCAAGCTGTTTTTTATTTAGAAGGAAATCGAATTAAGTATGATTATAATGAAATGTTAAAAAGGTCTGGTTACAGTGCACCGAAAGGGGCTTATACTGTTCAAGAAAGATATGGATTGTGGTTATGCAAAGATTATATGCCTATTCAAAGGAAGAATGAATGGATTACTAAAAAAGGGTCGGAGTATACAAAGTTTCATGCGTTTATTAACTGTCAAGAGTTAAAGTTGACTGCAAACAGAGGCTCGATAGAAAATACACCATCAGAAGTATTAAAAGATATTCGTTCTGCTGTGCAAAAAATATATGAGAAAATATTGGAAAGCGACGAGTGGTTTGATGTTACATATTTAGAAGATGAGGCAGATGCATATAATACTAGAGAAAAGGAAGATAAAGACTATGCGAAGAGAATAGCTTTGGTTAATAAGGCTAAAATTGCTACATATAAGGGTTTGCATTTAGTTGAACCTCAAAAGGAACAGGGTGTGTTTAGTTTATATATGCAAATTGCACAGAAAGAACCGGATTTATTTCCATTTACAATTATTGATTATGATACACATTCAGGTATAGATGTTATTGTAAAGGAGAATAATCCTTCATTGCCATTATCAAGAGATAATTTGTTTTATGTAGAGTTTAAATTCTTATTAGAAAGAAACTTTAATCATTCGTTTACACATTTAAAAAATATAATTTGCTGGGATATTAAATTGTCAAATAATGAAGAGATTAGCGATGTTTCAAAAGCAAAAAGGGTTTTGAAAATTATACCGCCTGAAACAGAAGAGGATTATACAAGGTATTTTTTAGATGATGCTAGAGATGGAATTAAGATTGAAATATTTGTTTTAAAAACATACCTAAAAGAGAAACTAGGAATTGACTTTACACCAAGAACAATTAATGATTGTTTTTGAGATGATGTATTAATAGAGGTGAATGCAGGGAGGATGTTTAATGGATGTATTAGAAGCTAAGAAACTGTTGGAAAAATATGGTTTATATGATGAAGCGGAATGCCGAAGATAAAAAATTGATAAAGCACCTTATGATATGCAAAAACATCATAAAATCTATTGTAGGTATTTGTCACAAAGGTGGTTAGAATTTAAGCATAAGAAAGAAGAATTGCAGAAGGTAAAGAGTGGAAGAATATTCCTAAAAAGAGTAAACCATTGCATGATGATTGTATGTTTGTTGGGATATCTTTGGAAAATCAATACTGCAGTAAATGTGATCAGTATGAAATGATAAAAAATTACAGGAAGAAATGAAAACATTAACGGATGCAGAGGAATGTTTAAAAGCGGTAGCTGATTACGATGCTGCTTGGCATTAGTATAGGCTTATAAATATAAGACATTTTTGTATAATTCTAGTAGCGTTTTCAAGACAATTAATAAATAATTGACAATATGGAATATATACCATAAAATAAAAGAGGAAATATGAAAAAATTTGAAGTAATATTTTATGAAAAAGAAAATGGTCAATGTCCTGTAGAAGAATTTATTAATTCTCTTGATGTCAAGATGCAGGTTAAATTAATTGGTTTGCTTGAATTATTGGAAGAGAAAGGAAATCAGCTTAGAGAACCATATAGTAAGCCGATTGATGATGGGATATTTGAGATTAGATGTGAAGTTGGTAAAAACATAACAAGAGTGTCATATTTCTTTTACTATGAAGGAAAAATAATACTTACAAATGGTTTTGTAAAAAAGACACAAAAAACACCGCTAGAAGAAATTAAACTTGCCAAAAAGCGTAGGGCAGATTTTAAAGAAAGGATGGTGAACTAATGAAGACATTAAAACAGTATAAAGATGAGCATATGAAAGATATTACATTTGCAAAAGAGTATGAAGCTATGCAGCCGGAGATGGATGTTATTAGGGCTATCGTGGAGGCAAGAACTTCTCAGAACATTACTCAAAAGGAGTTGGCTGAACGTACAGGTATTAATCAGGCTGATATTAGCAAGCTTGAGAATGGTACTAGAAATCCTTCTGTAAATCTGCTTAAAAGATTAGCTGATGGAATGGGTATGGCTCTCAAAATTGAATTTGTACCTAAACAAAAAATATGAAGTGAAGATATTATCTATTAGAACTATGTATAGGATATGTTGTTAATATTGCTTTGGTTTTAATGTTGATACAATATTTTAGTGAATAATAAAATGGAGTAAACATACAGTTTTGTTATAAATCGAGGTGACAACTATGAGTAAAAAAGAAAAAAATAAGAAGAAAAATAGAACTAAAAAAATGAAAAAATGTTTTAATGTTTTATGTATTATTATTCCGATTGTTTGTACTTTGATTGGTATTTGGTATACTAAAAAACAAAATGTTCGGGAAGAACAGGTATTAGAACCTAAATTTTCATTGGAGAAAAATATTGATACAGATGGGAAATTAGTATGGAAGGTATGTAATACCGATGGAGAAATAAATAATGCCATTATTTATCCAACATTGTATATAACATTTTGGATTTCCAACGATGAATTAGAACTAGATACTGAAATAACTGTTGAGATACTTGATCATTATTCAGGCAAAAATTATTATAATAATCAAGATAAGACATTTTATGTGGAAGATAAAAAACAATTACAGTTAAATGAATTTATAAAAAAGTGTTTGGATTTATTTGATTCAAAAGATGGTTGGGTGATAAATTATGATGAGTCTGTATACTTTACCTTAAATTATAGTGATTATAAGAAGAAAAGATATAATAAAATATATACTATTAATGATTACTCTTTTCATGAAGATAATTCGGAACGAGAAATTTTTGGGGAGCAATTTTTACAATTAGAAACAGTATCCAAGATACCAAAATCAGATATTATTGCTCCATCAAAATTTGAAAAAGACTGTGTTATAATTGTAAATTATAAAAAAGCATCTACAAAAGAATTAATACAAAACGAGGAAGATTATGAAGTGTACTTATACTCAGTTATTTTAAATTTAATCAATTCAAAAGATAAACCAGTAGATGAAATGCTTGGAGAACTTGTTCTGACAGAAGATGGGACAGCGTATATACGAAATAATCAAAATAAAGGAAAGTAAAAAGTATAAAGAATACATAATAGTAAATATTAACATGAGAAAAATTACTGAAGAAGATTGATTTGTGATTTACAGATTAATCTAGTAATCCTCGATGGATAATATCTCCTTGATAATTTATAATTAGGTTATTGCAAAATAAAATTAGTAATCCTCAGAGAACAAAATTTTCAAAATTCCGCGGAGAATTAGTATACTACAAAGCTGAACTATAACGAATACCATTGAGAAATTAAACCTGACTGGATGCAAAAATACCTGATTCTACTGAGGAATGAAAATCCGAAATGGTGTTACGGTGAACCCTACCACAAATAGGGTGCAGGACATCCGGTGGATGTCCGTTTTGCACCGACCGTAGTGGAACGAAGAACGGAGCGGAGACATTGAAAATCTCAGAAGTGTAGAATTGACCGAGCTCTTTAGAGCGAGGGATGCCTCTTGTCCGAAGGGCAAGAAGATGGAAATTGAAGTAAACGTAACAAATCGAAATTTGTAGGAGAAATGAATCATGTTATTGTTGTTACAGAACATATTGTATTGTTTATTGTATGTTATGCTGATAAAATGTGCAATAAAGAACGATGGGCTTAATTGCTTATACTTTTATCCAAAAGAATATATAGAAGA